>Ga0209541_10001315_pt1 | contig 49613 bp, 62 predicted proteins | sample RifCSPlowO2_01_FD_184027 | JGI IMG/M metagenome (GOLD analysis project Ga0209541, IMG submission 184027) | Groundwater microbial communities from Rifle, Colorado - Rifle CSP2_plank lowO2_0.1 (SPAdes) (version 2) | ecosystem: Environmental > Aquatic > Deep subsurface > Groundwater | place... | reverse complement strand
CCCCCCCATTAAAAACAATAGACACGACGACTTTGATTTTTTCGGCTTCGCCGAACGTTGCGCTAAAATTCAATCCCTAACGGGAGAATATAACAGCGATTATACAACATTTGTGAGTGTGCTCCCCTAGTTTGGAGAAATTATCGCTAAATACGAAAGAAAAACTTTGCTTAACCCATAAACAAACGAGGAAGAAATTGAAACTTCTTATAACAAAGGTTAAGCAGTTCGTTTAGATTTAGAAAATAGAACCTACCAAATTCTTCCAAGATAGTACGCCCGCCAGCTTACTTTGGATTTTTCGGCTTCGCCGAATGTTGTACTAAAATTCAACTTTATATCTTCCTGTAAACATTATCGTGGTGGTCAAAGTCATAAAATCTAATTTTATTATTTGTTTTGTCATACTTGAAAACTAAGACAAAGCTCTTATCAACGTGGACTCTCTTAAATTCGTTCATTGGAAATTTTAAATTTTTGTAATGTTCTATATCCATGCTATTTACAATTTCTTCAATCTTTTTCCGGATAATTTCATATCTCTTTTTGTCTTTTTTAAATAATTTATCAAGAATTTTATGTAGTTTTTCTTCTATATCAAACTTACGCATTTTCAATACTTTTTCTTAACTCTTCAATAGAATTAAAACTAATAAATTTTCCATCTTTTTCCATCTTTTTTAATTTCTTTAAATATTCCGGCCTTATTTCCGGCTCAATTATGCTCTCGCCACACTCAAGAACTATCTTTGCTATTGCTTCACTCTTGGTTTTTAATTTATATCTAGCTTTTACTATGTTTAAAATATGGTTCGCTTCTTCCGGAATCTCAATCATTGCTTGTACCATTTTATATATACAATATATCTCATATATACACGGAATATATAAATTTTTCTATGTTCATTCAAATTCCTTCAAAACCTCTTCCTCAAAAAAATGCAGTTTTCCCGGGATAATCAGGCAATAAGGAGATTTTATTTCCTTGTTTTTTAATTCTCTAATTGTTCCGTAGAAAATCCTGCTGTCTTTTGTTCCAAGGCGGGAGCAAACCACAATTTTCTCAACTCTGAAATCGTGCTTTCCGGCAGAAATTTCCAGCTGGAATAATGCTCTCCTTAATTCCAAGCCAATATCAATCAGAATTAAAGAATGGGCATTAATAAACCGATTTTCTTTTACAATTTCCATGAATGAGTCGGGCTGATAATGCTTGTCTTTCTCCCATAAAGGCATGCTTGATATCTTTCCAAACTTGTACAACTGCAGTCCTGTTTCCCCGATTGCATCAATTACAGAAGCATTGAAAATCATTTCGCATTTCACTTTTTTTTCTTTTGCTTCATGAATTAATGAGATATGGGTTGTTGCTGTGAGCGGAGAGCCGTAAACAAGAAGGGCAATATTCTGTTTTTTTGCTTCAGCAATTAAGCCCGGTCTTTCAACAAAATCTCTTTCAGCAGGAGAAATCTTTTTTCCAATAATTTTTTCAAGAGCATTTATTGTATAAGGGAAATTAACCGTGTAACTTTCAAGATAAACTTTGCTGCATTTCTCAATTGCTTCAAGCCCCTGCTTTGAAATATTTTTCTCGTTCAAACCAAGCCCGATTAGATAGAACATGTAATGTTAAAGCAGTTTAATTTTATTAATATTCTCTTTTATATTTGGAATTCTATTTGCAAGTATTCCCCAAATTCTGGTTAGACTTGCTTCAAAATAAGAATGAACCATGAAATTTCTGAATTGTGAAAGTTCTTTCCAATTAATATTGGGGTTTATTTCCCTAACCGATTTCGGAATTTTTTTGCTTGCTTCTCCGATTATTTCCATTCTTCTTATTACCGCATCCTGTATTTTTACATCTTTCTTGAACTGCTCTTCAGAAATGTTTTTTATATACCCTTCAATTAATCTGATACTCTCTGCAATATCTTCTATAAATAATTTATAATTTCTGCTCATATTTCTATTGGCATTTCTTCACTTAAGATAATATCTCTTAATTGGGCCTTTATTGTTTCGTATTCTACCAAATCCACTTTTTTATTTAGCGTTTTTTCAAGAGTTAATTTTAGTCCGATTACATCGAATAAATCCCATCTTTCATCCAATTCAACCAAGATATCAATATCGCTATTTTTCTTTTGTTTGCCTCGTGCATAACTTCCAAAAATTCCTGCTCTTTTTACTTTATTTTTTCTAAGGATAGGAACTATTTTTTTTTCAATTTCTTTGATAGATTTCATGTAAAAATATAGATATCTGAAGTTTTAAAGATTATCTCTTCAAACTTCTGCTTGCAACAATCGCAATAAACAGCAAACTAAACAGCAGATAATCCTGCCAGAAAATCAGGGCAGATATACTTCCAACTAAGCTTAAAATCAGGATTATTTTGAACCATTTTTGCCCTGATTTTAATTCCTCTTTTGTCTTTAAAGCGAGCAGGTTTCCGGCAGGAATTCCTAGAATAAGAACCCCAATTCCAACAGCCAATTTAATAAGTTCCTGCATAATAATATTTAAGAAATCCCGTTTTTATATTTAATTATGTATCAAAAATATCTGATAGTGGCAAGCAAGTCAGACAAGGCAGGAATAAACATAACAACGCAATTAAGCCAATTCAGGAAAAATCCATTTTTTTCTGCTGTAAAACAGTCATCTGGTTTTGATTTTTATCTTCCGGAGAAAGAGATAATTTACACAGAAAATCTTGATATGAATAGAATAGCGCAGTATGATTTTATAATCTTTGCTTCAAAGCACAAATCAGAGAAAAAAGAGAAAACTCTTTCTGTCCACCCTGTCGGAAACTGGAGAAATGCAGAGTTCGGGGGAGAAAGCGGAAAATTATGCAGAAGTTCAGCGCAGTTTCAGAAATTTCTTTTTGAAAAACTCAATGAAAATGTGGGAAAATATGATTTGAAAGATTATAAAGTTACGCTGGAATGCACTCACCACGGCCCTTTAATTGACAAGCCGTGCCTGTTCATTGAAATCGGCTCAACAGAAACCGAATGGGCTGACAGAAGAGCAGCATTTATAGTTGCCAAATCCATTTCTGAAGCAATTGAGCAGTTCAAGGCAAATCCTTTTTATGAGACCGCAATCGCAATCGGAGGACTGCATTACTGCCAGAGTTTTAACAAGCCGGAGCTGAAATCAAATGTAGCCATAAGCCACATAATCCCCAAATATGTTTTTCCCCTGAAAGAAGAAATGGTTAAGGAAGCGATAGACAAGACAGAAGAGGAAATTGATTTTATTCTTCTTGACTGGAAAGGGCTTGGAGATGCAAACCAAAGAGGACAGATAACTTCAATTCTTGACAAGTTTTACCTGCAATACAGAAGAACCGGGGAGATTGGAAAGTAAATACTTTAGTTGCTCATAAACTCGCAAAATTTAATGAATTGTTAATAAGAAACAACTTGGTAAAGATATAGGCAAATTCTAAATATTATTATTTATTATCATCCTGCTTTAGCAGACAATTTAAACAGATACATTCACTCTTCAACCAGCGGCACAAACCGGAATCCCGGATATTCCTTAATTTCATTTTCTTTTTTCCCTTTTATGATTTTTAATATAGAATCTTTCACAGGAATAACTAAAATCCCGTTTGTTTTTAGCTGCCTGACTAATTCTTCGGGAATTTTATCTGCTGAAGCACTGACTAAAATCCTGTCAAATGGCTTTCCTTTTTCCAACCCTTTTGAGCCGTCACCACGAATGACTTTTATATTTTTTCTACTTTTTAATATTTCTTCTGAACTCTCTGCCAATTCTTTTATTCTTTCAATTCCGAAAATTTTTCCGCTGGGAGAAAGTTCTGAAAGAAGCGCCAAGACATACCCGCTTCCAGAGCCGACTTCAAGAATTTTTTGCCTGTCTTTTATATTCAAATGTTCAAGCATAAATGCGATTGTGTATGGCTGGGAAATCGTAGCTCCAAACCCTATTGGCAGAGGAATGTCCTCGTAAGAAAGGTTTTTTGATTCTTCAGGTATAAAGTTCTCTCTGCTGACTTTTTCAAATGCACGAATTATATTACTTTGAAATTTCTCTTTCTTTAAACTATTTATGAGTTCCTCTTTTTTATCCAACACATTCACTAAGAATAAACTTCTTGTTCTGCTCCTTTTATTAAATTCCAGTCTAATTTTAAAAGCTGTTTGACAGCAGGATTTTCTGTATTAAGCTTGTATAAATCAGATTTTCCAACTCTTCTTGTTTTTACAACAAGATTATTTCTTTCTAAATTATTCCAAAGATTCTGAAGCGTTGAATAACCAACCCCGGAATTCTTTGCTATTTCTGTTAAAGGATAATCAAATAACTGAAAAGTTATAAGAAAATCCAGAACCCTCATAACAGGATTGCTTCCAAAAACTTCAATAAAGATGCTTTTATTTACCATTAATATTGTTGTTTGTTCCACTTTTTAAATGTTTCTGTTAATGTTTTTATATTCTAAGAATAGAAATATTTATAATACTGGTTTCTTTATATATAAAATGGAGTTTAATGATGATGAAATAAAAGCAACTATTCTTTATCATTTAAGGAGAAAAAAGGTGATTGGTGGAGTTCATACTCCTTTTGATACTATTACAAGGGGATTTCCTTCACATTTGGGAAAAGAAATCAAAAAAATTGCAGAAGAACTTATCAGGAAAGGTTATATATTAAAGAAGATAACCAATTATGGTTTGCATATTTCTTTAAACAAGGATAGAATAAAGGAGATTGAAGAATTTGTCAAAAAGATTTTGGGTTATAAATTCTGAACCTTCTGCCCGCAATCTTACTCATTTATGTTTTGAGGCGAGTTCGTGAAATTGCTCAACGCCCACGGCAGGAATCGAACCTGCGAGCCCCGAAGGGCGCGGATATTTGCCATCTCCGAAGAGTCAGCGCGTCTCTCAACCCGAAGTAAACCTTATTCAGGCTTGGGGAAAGACAATACCTCTCAACCCGAAGGGAAAGGTAAATAGCAATCCGCTGCAATACCATTATGCGACGTGGGCATATCTTCTTCTTTTTTAGAGAGTTTTGCACTTATAAGGTTTTTTGTCAACTATAGGAAATCTTTAAAAACAAATTTAAATAATCATTATTATAGCAGCGTGGAGCAGCCCGGTTTAGCTCGCAGGGCCCATAAGCGAATTCACGGAATTCTCATTCCTACGCTTTCGCATAGGAAACCCTGAGGTCAATGGTTCAAATCCATTCGCTGCTATTTTTTCTGTCTTCATTCAGGAACTAACACAAATCCTTAAAAACCATCCTGATTTTTTTCCTATATGTTAGTGCTTGGAATTGATGATGCAGGCAAAGGGCCAATTGTAGGTCCGATGGTTTTGGCTGGCTGTCTTCTGGAAGAAAAAGCAGAAAAAGAGCTGAAAAAATTAGGAGTTAAGGATTCAAAGCAGCTAACCCAAAGAAGAAGGGAGTTTCTTGCCGAAAAAATAAAGGAAAGTGCAGAGGCATTTGAGATTGTCCTTGCTTATCCTGACGAGATAGACGGGAAAAATCATGACGGAATAAATCTCAATGATTTGGAAGCAATAAAAACAGCAGAAATAATAAACAGGATAAACAAGGGATTTGGAAAAATAAAAGTAATAGTGGACTGCCCTTCTGTAAATATAGCCAAATGGAAGGACTTTTTGAAGACAAAGATAGAGGACTTGTCCAATCTTGAAATATACTGCGAGCATAAAGCAGACGTCAATCACGTTTCAGTTTCAGCAGCATCTGTGCTGGCAAAATGCGAGAGAGAGAAGGAAATGGTTCTGTTAAAGGAGAAATACGGAGATGAACTTGGCTCTGGTTATTGTTCAGACCCAAAGACATCAAAATTCCTTGAAAATTATTCTAAAAAATACAGGAAAAACGGATTGTTCAGGCAGACATGGAGCACATGGAAAACCGCATGTTCAAAAAAAGAGCAGAAAAAGCTGGGGGATTTTTGATAATATATAAATATTTAAAAATAAAGAAAAACTTAGACAAAAATGTCAGATAAAAATACCTCATCTGTATTTATAGATGGAGAATTGACTCCTGCAGAAAGTGAAGCAATTATGAAAGATATAAGAGAAAAAAGAGATTTTTTGAGTGGAGAACAATATGAAGAATTGGTGTTAAGAGATCAAACATATTTTGAAAATTATATACAAGGAATAGAACCCCGCCCTATAACAAAAAGGCAATATGTTCAATGTTTAGAAATGCGACTTTTTGAAGCAACAGGAGTTACACGAGATTAATCCAATCTTATTAAACTTTAAAAATCTCTTTTCTTTATTCTTATTATGAAATTAAATAAAAGGGAAAATGTGTGAGAGAAAACCGTAGGGTGTTTTCATATGACTTACATAAAAAAACTGGTGATGCACGGTTTCAAGAGTTTTGTCAGGAAAACAGAACTGCCTTTTGTTCCCGGCATAAATACAATCCTGGGCTCGAACGGAAGCGGGAAAAGCAACATAACAGATGCTCTTTGCTTTGTCCTTGGAAGATTGAGCATAAAATCCATGAGGGCTTCCAAAGCAGGCGGGCTTATTTTTGCTGGAACAAAAGAAATTGCCCCTGCCAAAGAGGCAGGCGTTGAAATTATTTTTGACAACAAGGATAAAATTTTCACAATCAATTCAGACGAGATATCCATAAAAAGGATTGTCAGGAAAGACGGGCAGAGCATCTACAAGATAAACAATGAAACAAAAACAAGGCAGGAGATTTTAACACTTCTTGCACAGGCAGGAATAGACCCGAACGGATTTAACATAATTCTCCAGAATGAAATCCAGAATTTTGTGAGAATGCAGACAGAGGAGAGAAGAAAGATAATAGAGGAAGTTTCAGGAATATCTGTCTATGAGATAAGAAAGGAGAAATCCCTGAAAGAGCTTGAAAGAACAGACGACAGATTAAAAGAAATTACAGCCATACTAAGAGAGAGGACAGCATATCTGAATAATCTTGAAAGGGAAAGGCAGCAGGCATTGAGATATAAAAAACTTGAAGAAGATGTTAAACGGCTGAAGGCGAGCAGAATATATTCTGATTTAATGGTAAAGCAAAAAGAAGCAAAAATTGTTGATTCTTCAATTTTAGAGAAGAACAGGGACATAGAAAAACTGAAAAAATCCAGGATTGAGATGGAAACCCTGATAGAGAATTTCAAGGTAAGAATTTCTTCAATAAATTCCAGCATACAAAAGTCAGCAGGGCTGGAGCAGGAAAAGCTCAATCAGGAGATAGCAAACATAAGGGCAGAACTTGCAGGGATGAATGTCCGGCTTGAAAACTATGAGAGCAAGCTTTCAAATATATTAAATCAGAAGCAGGAGTTGAGAGAGGCAATAACTAACAGCGAACTTTCTGTGAGAGAACTTCAGAAAAAGTCCCCGCTGGCAGAGAGAAAAGACAGGGAAATCAATCTGAAGAAGCAGGAGCTTGAAAAACTTGAAGAGCAGAGAAAAAAATTCTACACAATAAAATCAGAGCTTAAAACAATCAAGGAGCGTCTGCAGGACAAGAAAATCCTGATGCAGAATTACACTGGTGAGTCAGATTTTTTGCTGAAGCAGATAGAGTCCGCTGCATCAGAATTATTTGACAAAAAAACCGACTCTCAAAAGATTGAGCACCTGAAGATTTCTTTAAACGAAAAAAAAGAACAGGCAGAACGCCTTAACAGAGAGGAGAGGGAGCTTGAAAAAAAATCCTACGCAGATGAATCGGAGATAGAAAAGCAGAACAAGCTTATAGAAAAAATTTCAAAAATGGATGTTTGTCCGCTGTGCAAAAGCAAAATAACAGAAGGGCACATTTCGCATATAAGCCAGGAAATTCTTCCGAAAATAGAATTATTAAAGAAGCAGGTAAGCGAGTCAGATAAAAAACTTGGAGATATTCTTAGCAGGAAGGAAATTGTGAAAAAAGAAACAGAGCAGATGAACACTGAACTTTCAAAAAGAGAATCAGACATGGTAAAAATCTCAAACATGCACGAGAAGAAAGAGCAGATTAAATCAATTCAGGAGAAGATAGACAATTTAAATGGCGAAATTGCTGAACTTGAAAAAACAAACAGGCGGCTTCAGGACAGCTTTGACAGGGACTCAAACATAGAGGAAAAATGCGAGACATTGAGAGTGGTGATACAGGAAATTTCAATGAGAAGCGAGGAAAATGTCAGCTCTGAAATTTCTTTCAAGCAGAGAGAGCTTGAACGCTCCAAAATATCCCTGAAACAGCTTTCAAGGGAAGAGGCGGAGATAAACGACGAAATTAAGGAAATAAGAAAAATCCTGGAAGCAAAAGAAGAACTGCTTGAAAAGAAAAGAGAGCAGGAAGAGGAGCTTAGCAGAAAATTCCAGAAATTAATTTCAGAGAGAGATGCCCTACAAGGAAAAATACGGGAGTCAGAAACAGAAGTTTCACTGAAGTCCAACGCCATATACAATACAGAGCAGGAACTTAATAATTTCAAGATAGACAGGGCAAGAGTCGGGGCAGAAATTGAAAATCTTGAAGTGGAAATGCTGGGATTTGGAAGCGTTTCTGTGATAAGGGCAAACAGGGATTTGCTCTCGCAAAAACTTGCCAAAGTTCAGGAAATTCTTTCAGGCATGGGTCCTGTAAATCTCCGCTCGCTTGAGGTTTATGATTCAATAAAAAAAGAATATGATGCAGTGAAAGAAAGAACAGATGTAATATCAAAAGAAAAAGAAGGAATTATGAAAATAATTCATGAGATTGATGTAAAGAAGAAAAAGACCTTCTTGAGAACTCTGGAATCCCTGAATGACATTTTCTCAAAGAATTTTTCAGAATTGAGCTCCAAGGGAGAGGTTTTCCTTGAGCTTGAAAACAGAAAAGAGCCGTTTGAAGGGGGAGTGAGCATAATTGTCAGAACAGGGCACGGCAAGTATTTTGATGTGCGTTCGCTGTCAGGAGGAGAGCAGACAATAGTTGCTTTGTGCCTGATATTTGCAATACAGGAACTTAATCCCTACCATTTCTACATATTTGACGAGATAGATGCGGCTCTTGACAAAAGAAATTCAGCACGGCTTTCAGGACTGCTTCAGAAATACATGAAAAAAGGGCAGTATATAATTGTAACCCACAACGACGAGGTTATAGCAAATTCAACAAACCTTTATGGTGTCAGCATGCATGACGGCATTTCAAAAATAGTGAGTTTGAAGGTGTAGTTAAAAGGAAATATTTATAAACTATAGCGAGTTATATAATTGCTATGGATACAACTATTCAGATCAGCAGAAATCTTTTAGAAAAACTTCAGCTAATGAAAATGCATAATAAAGAAAGTTATGAAGATATTATTTGGGACTTAATTGAAGACAGAATGGAATTGTCTGAAGAAACTAAAAGAAGTTTGATTGAATATGAAAAGAACATAAAAGAAGGAAAATTAAAAACATTTAAAACTATTAACCAAGTAAAAAAAGAGATTGGATTTTAATGTATTTTATAATTTTTAATCCTAAAGCAGAGGTTCAATTAAAAAAGTTAAATAAATCAGTCCAAGAAAGAATTCTTAATTCTTTAGACAGGATAAAGATTCGTCCATTTTCTTATGGCATAAAAAAACTTCAGGGAACATCTTATTACAGGTTAAAAATAGGAGATTATCGAATTATTTTAGATATAAAACAAGATAAACTTATCATCATTGTTATAGAAATTGGACACAGAAGAAATATTTACAAGTAATAATTCCTAACAATTATAGGTTGTCAGTTTGAAAGTGTAAGTTAACAATTAGGCGACCTTGAGTTCTTCCAGCAGCACATTAATTTATATTCCATGCATAATTTGTCAGAGCAGTCATCTTTTTCGCAATATCCTTCTCCCATAACCGCCTTGTATTCTTCGGGGGGCATTTTTCCGGAATCAAAAGCTATTTGGGTGAGTTTTATGTGCATCTCTCTGATTAAGCGGTTGTCAGAATTAACAAGTTTTCTTTCATCTTTCTTTCTATAAAAATCAAATACAATAAATAAAAATTAAAAAAATAAAAATTAAAAAATTTTAATAGTAACTTTCTCCGGTTTCTTCAGTTCTTCCTGGTTTCTTTGTTACCAAAATGACTAATACTACAAGCAACACAAGGAAGATTATTCCGAGTATCACTGTAAGTGCTATCACTGGGCTTCCGAGAGTTTGTTCTGAAGAGCTGAATGTAAATGTCTCAACAACTTTCCCATTCATTGTCAGAACGCTTACCACATAGTCATTTGATGTTGCCCTGATTTCCACGCTTTTAGTCAATCCGGCAGGCACGTTTACAAGGCTTTCATCGCCAGATGGCAAAACAACCTTGTACATCTTTAATGTATTGGTTGGATTTATGAAAAGCAACCCGCTCTCTGTTTTTATCACAGATTCAGGGAGGTCATTGTTCACTGTGATTTCCTTTGTCTCGCTTGAAACAAAGTCATCATTTGAAACTTCCACTTCCAATACATATTTGCCTTCTTCAGCATCGTAAGGAACTCTAAGGTAAACTCTTCCTATTGTAGTGTCATCCTCATCTTCAAGAGTTTCAACACTAACTAAGTCACCGAAGTAAGCAGTTTTTTCAAGGTTCAATGCAGGTATCTTGACAGTTACAAAGAGGTCATCTAAGTTGTTGTAACCCCTGTTTTTCAGCACAATATCCACCGGGAAAAGTTCTCCGGCATTAACTGTGCCACTTGTCAATACAGAAAAGATGTCCGCATTGTATGAAGGTCTTTGGACTCTTAAAACCAATGAGTTAGTTTCAGAGCTATAATCCCCGTTCCATACTTTGATGTTCAGGTTTATATCTCCGGAAACTTCGTCTTTAAGTTCATAAGGAACTTTTAATGTCAAGGTTTTTACATATCTTCTTCCTGCCTCAACATCAAAATAGTCAGTTCTTGAACTGACATCTTCCTTGTCGCCCTCAAGTTCTGCTTTTACCCTGACATCTGAAGCGTCAACATCTGATTCAAAATATACCTTAAGAATAATACTCTCTCCGGCTATAATGCTGATGTCCCCGCCAATATTAGCTGACACTCCGTCAACTTCAACTTCATATATGTCTGCCAAGTTTCCGCTGACAGTGTATGCACTAACATTTGTTGCCAGTAACAAAAGGCTTGCGATAACCAAGAAAGAAACAAATAGTTTCTTCATCTTGTTCGTTTCCATTTTAAGTTTAATTGCAGATTTCATCTGTATTTTTTCCATACAAAACCCATTTATAAACTTTATGGTAACAACAAAAAAGGTGTAATTGTATAGTACTCAATGTCTCTGACATTTAGTGCTCTTTACTCAAGATTTAAGATAGTTGCTCATTTCTGCCCGCGACTTCACTTGCTTGCTAGTTATATCGTGAAATCGCTCGTTCACAGGACTGATATAATTTTAATAACAAATAACCGAACAATATACCTTCGAGTTTTTCTATTAACTAATTATTTTAATTCTGCGTTAGCTGGCTATTGTTTATATAAGGCAAGCCCCAATACAGAGTCCCTTACAGGTTCGGGGCTTTCGTTTATTATAATTATATTCTTGTTTCCTGGCAGGTTTTCTACCAGTTTTTTCAGTTCTTCTTTCGGGGTTTTTTTGTGATGTTTTTCCCCTTTTGCTCCATACTCTATTCCTGAAAAGTGCACATGCCAGTCAGGATACCCGCCGAATTTTTCTTTTATCTCTTCAAATTTGTAATCTTTGTATCTTGCCAAAATATGCGCGAAATCAATGCAGAGACCGCAGCCGGTTTCTTTCACAAGTTTTTGGATTTCGTCAATGCTTCCGAAAACATTGATTTTGCCTGTTGTTTCTGGTGCGAGTTCGGGAGTATAATGTTCTTTTCTGCACTGCTTCATAATTTCAAGAATTCCTGATTTGATTTTTTCATAAGTTTTTTCTTTGCTGAACTTTCCGTAATAGCCAGGATGAAAAACAACTTTTTTTGCCTTAAGCCATGTGCCTATTTCACAGCATTTCAATATTCTCTCTTTGCTTTTTTCTATCTTGTCTTTTTCAGAAGAATTAAGGTTAATCCAGTAAGGTGCGTGAATGCTCAAGGTTATGCCGAGTTTTTTGGCGGTTTCCGCGATTTTTTCAGCATCTTCTTTTCTCTTTATGTATATACTATAAGTGAAAGCGATTTCGCACGCTTTCAAGCCGAGTTTGTTATAAGTTTCAAGATTGGAAATCCCGTCTTTTATAGCTCCGATTCCAGCAGGGCCGAATTTTATCATGATTAGCAGAAGAACTAAGCATAATTAAAATTATCTGTATCTCTTGCTTAAAGCATCAAGAAGAGGATACATGTCGCTTAGGATTACGAGTGTTGCTCTATTTTGTGTTGCTTGCCTGCCAAGAACATAGGTTTCTTTTATAAGAGATATAATCTGCACTGCTTTTTGTCTTTCTAACGGATTATTATCTATAAAAGCCCCGATTTTCTCAACCAGTTTTCTTTCATTTTCATTTGCCGATTGTCCTGTTTTGTTGACTAATTGCATATTATTAATTATTAATATGTTAAATCTTTGTTTATAAAAATAGTTGAGATTGAGAATAATGATTAAAATTAAATATGTTTAAGGATTATCTATGAAATATGTTTCCTAAACTAATTCTGGTTATGTAAAATTCATATTAAAAAACCTTATAAAGTATAACTTTGTATACAAATGTATATGGAAACAACAATCCGGTTAAATATGGATGTTAAAGCTATGTTAGATAAGATGAAACTTCATAAAAGAGAAAGTTATAATGATGTAATCCAATTAATGATAGAAGACAATCTCGGACTTAATGAGAAGACAAAAAAGGAAATAGAAGAATCAAGAAAAAGAATAGAAAAAGGGGAATTTTATACGCAGGAAGAGGTTGAAAAAATGTTTGGTTTAAGATGAGTTATAATGTAATTTGGAGTAAAAATGCTATTGATTTCTTAAATAGGTTAGAGCAAATAACTGCACAGAGGATTATTAAACTTGTTAGAGAATTTTCTGAAAATCCAAGAAAAAAACAATTTAAGAGATTAAAAGGGGAAAAAGCATTCAGGTTAAGAGCAGGAGATTACAGAATACTTTTTGATTTTGATGAGAATAAAGAAACAATTAATATTTTAAAAATTGGGCATAGAAAAAATATCTATGAAAGTTAATTATCTGCCAAACAATATCGTATCTCTTTTAAAAACCCAATTCGTTCTATTTGTCCCGTTCAAAAACTCATCAACTGCAATTTTGTGTCAGTTGTTGCGAAATTCTTTCCCACAATTGCCCTGCACCCTGCCTCTTCTGCTGCCTTGATTATAGAACTTGTTACTATGCCGTCAACTATTATAAAATTCGGTTTTTCCTTTAACCTGCTCAAGGATGATGCAAGAGTTTTAACAGAGACATTTTTTATTTCATTAAGCGATTCGTCAAGAATTACTGCTTTTTCGCTTCCCTGATTTCTTTTTGAAATTTCCTTCAGTTTTTCAGTAATTTCAGAATTAACATTTTCCCTGCTGTCCTTGTCTTCATGCTTTTGAGGCAAAACTCCGTAGGAGGGAGCTTTTGAAAGTTTTCCCTCTACTGAAAAAAATTCTTTTGGCGTCAATCTTTTTCTCAAAGTCATGAGAATTTCCTTGTTTGTCAGTTCCTCCACTTCTTTTCCTGAAGGGGCAGTTATGACATATTTAACTTCTGCATTGGCAACCACATTTTTTACAATGAGGTTTCCTCCCCTGTCTCCGTCAACAAAAAGGGTTATCTCTTTTTCTTTTCCGAGTTCCCTTATCGCTTCTGGAAGTTTTGTTCCGTTCATTCCTATCACATTTTTTACCCCGTTTCTCATCAGGTTAATGACATCTGCTCTTCCCTCAACAACGATTATTTCGTTCCCTGATATGTCCCCGCACGGAAGTTTTTCATCTCCGTATTCTGTGAGGTTTGCTTTTGAGGAGCTTTTTATCTCGTCTGAAATTTCCCTTGAACTTACATTCTCGTTGAAGCCCTTCATGAGCTGCTTCGCCCTTTCAACTATGAAGTCCCTTTTGCTTCCCCTTACATCTTCAATTTTTTCAACTTCAATCTGCGAATCGCTCGGGCCTATTCTCTCTATTGTTTCAATTGCTGCGGCAATAAGGGTTGTTTCTGACTGGTCTAATGTAGTCGGGATTTCTATTGTTCCTATTGTTCTCTTTCCGTCTTTTTTCAGTTCAACTTCTATTCTCCCGATTTTCCCTTCTTTTTGCAGTTCTCTCATTTCCAGGTCAGAGCCCAAAAGCCCTTCTGTCTGCCCGAATATAGCTCCTATCACATCGGGTTTTTCAAGAGTTCCTTCTGCTGAAAAGTTCGCATGAATCATGTATTTTACTGATACTGGACTTATTTTTCCCATTTTATTTTTCTCCGCGTTTAATTTATGAAATCTATGATTTCATTCAAAGAAATATTCTTGCAGGTTCTTTTCATTCAGTAGTCAAAGCCAAAAATCAAGTGAATGTGATGTGATTAATTTAATAATCTGCTGTGATATTTCTCTGATGAGCATGAAAGCAGAACAGGGTTTTTAAAATTTGTGATATGAATTAGGGTTTGGATAAATCTATAAAATTTATTTAACAATTAAATTTATGTGAAAAGAACATATAAAAGAATAAAAAGGAAGATATAGAATATATTAAATATAGAATTAACTTGCCTAAGAGGATTAAAAAACCAATTATCTATCTTTTACATTTAATTAACATTTCTTTGGTTATTTGAAATCTATCATCACAAACATCATATAAACTATCATGGACAAAATCATAATAATATAAACTTACTAAAATACCTTCTTGCTTAGCAGTTATTATTGCCGGAATAAAATCACTATCTCCTGCAATAAGGATTATCTTTTGAATTTGATGAGTAGCAGATAGTCTTGCTACATCTATACCAAGAGCCATATCTACACCTTTTTGTTTTAATAAAGGAGTTCCATCTTTTTTTAGTATTGGATTACCCTCCTCGTTTCTAATTATCTGAAGTCTACCTGTCCTTACTTCAAATCGTGGTAGTTTAACAACATTATATTTAAAAGAGTCAAAAGAAGATTTCATTTTGGCTTCTTCTGTAGTGGGGGATTTGATTGATAAGGCGGACAATCATATACATAAGTTCTCAATCTTTCACAATCGCTACCCATAATTAAATTAACAAATTTTAAGTAATCTACTCTGACATTAAGTGATTCTTGGATTTTTTTGAAATACCCATTATCTATAAAAATAGCTGTCTTATCTGTCATGCTACCATGTCCTTTTATTAAGAATCCATATATTTCCTAACGTCCAGATTATGAACGTTAGCGAGTATAATTAGCATTTATAACTAATTCTTATTTATAAACTTTTCTGCAACGCACAACGCAGGTTCTATTGGAATCTGAAAAAACAGCTGTTAAAAAATGTCACCTTAATTGGCTTGGAGTCAGGGTTTCAATCTCATTTCCTTTGCTGGATTTGTCTCTCTTATGAATTTGGCAAGATAATGGAGAATTCCTATTCTGCTTACCCCTTCTTTTTCAAATTCAGGCAAATGTTCGCTAACAGCTTCAAGTGGGCTTTTTTCTTCTCTTATTTTTGCATACATTTTTTTGAATTTTTCTTCGTATTTGTCTATCATGGTAATTTAGAAACAGCCCTATTTCTTTTTTGTTATCTCAATGCAGACGCCTGCAGCAACTGTTGCTCCTGCGTCCCTGACTGCAAATCTTGACATGAATGGATTATCTTTCTGTGTTTCCAAACAAAGATGTCCCTGTGTTTTTATTCTTACTTTGGCAACATCTCCGTTTTTCAGAAAATCGGGATTTTGCTTTATTGCCTGTCCTGTTCTTGGGTCTATTTGCTCAATAAGCTCGATGAACTGGCACGGAACCTGGGCTGTGTGAATATGGAATACAGGAGTGTAGCCCTTTGCTAGGACAGTAGGGTGATTTATGACTGCAATTTGTGCTATGAATTCCTCAACTACCTGAATAGGAGAATCTGATGCACATATGACATCTCCTCTCGCAATGTCTTTTTTTCCGACACCTCTTATGTTTATTCCAACATTATCTCCTGCACTTGCTTCAGGCAGGGTTTCGTGGTGCATTTCTATTGATTTAATCTCCCCGTCAATTCCTTTTCCTGTTCTTCCGGGAAGCACCTTGACTTTTTGCCCGACTTTCATTATTCCTGTTTCAATTTTGCCCACAGGAACAGTTCCTATTCCTGTTATTTCATAAACATCCTGAACAGGCATTCTCATAGGAAGATTTGTCGGCAATTCCGGCTGGGGAAATAAGTCAAACTGCTCTATGATAGTCGGCCCTTTATACCAGGACATGTTTCCTGATTTTTTAACAACATTATCCCCTTTCTGCCCTGAAGCAGCAATGAAATTAACTTTTTCCAGTTTGTATCCCACTGTTTTCAGCAATAATGACATCTCTTCTTTCAGTTTATTGAATTTTGCCTCGTCGTAATTTATCATGTCCATTTTGTTTATCAGGACAGAAATGTTCTGGACCCCCATGGTTCTTAAAAGCCACAAGTGTTCTTTTGTCTGCGGTTCTATTCCCTGCGGTGCGGAAAGAACAAGAAATGCTGCATCTGCCTGTGAAGCCCCTGTAATCATGTTCTTGACAAAGTCCCTGTGTCCCGGAGCATCAATGATTGTTATCTGGTATTTTTGAGTAAGAATTTTCCTGTAAGCCAAATCAATAGTAACTCCTCTTTCTCTTTCCTCCTTGATTCTGTCCATGACAAATGCGAATTCAAAGCCCGCTTTTCCGTGCTTTTCTGCCTCCTGCTTTAATTTTGTCATTTCCTGTTCAGAAACAATTCCTGAATCAAAGAGCAATCTTCCTACTGTGGTTGATTTTCCGGCATCAACATGCCCGACGAACACAACATTCATGTTTGGTTTTTCTTTTGCCATGTTATTATGTAAATTTTCTTTTAGAAAATTTGATATTTAAGTAAAAAAAATTGGATTTATAAAGATTTCTGTTTGTGCGGCTTTGTTAAATAAGTCCTGATTTTAGCCTACTTTTTTAACAGAATCTCCAATGTCTTCTGTTTTTTTAAAGGGGTTTGGCTTTCCTATTATGTGCCAGAAGATTTTATCAAGTTCTTCTATAACCTTTGACCATAAAGGAATAAACTCATCAAACATTTCTCTGACATTTTTAATTTCCATAGGTTTCTCTCCTTTGTCATAGATTAAATCTCCCTCAAAACCAAACATTCCAGAATGAGCAAACCTGTTCCTTAATCTTTGTATTTTATCTAAATCCTCTTTGAATCCATCATATGAAGTCCAACCTATTTCATTAAGAATTTTCTTTAATATATTTATCTTCAAGCCAAAAGAAAAGTAAGGGTCTGAGAGAACCATATTTGAAAATTTAGATTGTTTGTCAGATAAAACAAAATAATTAGTGATTAACGCACCAATTAATAATTCTATATCAACTGCTTTAGTTATAACGACTCCTCTTAAAAATGAAACTTCCTTGGTAGTTTGCTCTATCTTTTTTGCTAATTCTTCATCCATTTTCTATTTTTATACAGAATTTTTAGCCATCTCAGTAAAATTAAGAGGTCGGGCTAAGATTTGTACGCCATCTGGATTTTTTCCAGATTCAAAAATATTCTTCCAATAATCATAATTGTTTTTACCAGCAAAAATCGTACTTGCCATGCTTCTATCTTTCCAGAGGGGTAAGTCCTTTAAGTTTTTAACAAAATTTCTAATATTTGTCCACAATTGTTCATCAAATCTCAATTGGAATAATCTTCTATCATCATAAATTTTTCCAGTCATATCAAAATAGAGTTCAATAATTTTTTTTAAATATACTAACCAATTATACATAACCTCTTCTTTACTGATTCTGTAAGCTATTAGATGATTATCTGATATTTCCTTATCTTTCTTTTGTATTATTCTTTTTTCAATTCTATACACGCCCACATCAGGGTCAAATTTACCGAGATAGATTTCTTCAGCAATTATGTTCAATAAATTAATAATTTGAGTAATTTCTAATTCTCTCGGATTTGAGCCTTCTTCACTTTTAAAATTAATTGGTTCATTAAGTATAAGTTTAGAATCTATAAACACACTTAGGAAAGTTTTATCAAATGTACTGTGAGAAATAGGAAGCTCTTTTGCTTTACCTTCAAAATCAATATAGTCCTTTAATTTATTATCTTGAGAGTAAGTTACAGAACTTTTTATAGATTCAATTATTAATTTCTTTATATTTACATTTTCTCCCTTGAAGTAATCTACAAGCTGTTCTTCTGAAAAAGAGAAATTATCTGCATCTAGACTATGGTCATCCTGATATTTTTTTATTCTTTCCAAATAAAGCATATTATTTAATTGACGCATTATAGATTTGTCAAATGCTATTTGTCTTAATGTACTTCCTGCATTAGTATTAGTTTCAATTAATCTGTCAACATTAGGATTGATAAAAACTCTTAAAGTTAATTTTTTATTACCTAATAAAATCTGGGCTACAGCTTTATGTTGACCATCAAAAATCTTTAGAATATCTCCATCAATTCTTGCTAGACTAAGATGAAGTTGAGGATTACCCTTATAAAACTCCTTTACAAGTTTGCTTATGCTACTATTTATTCCTCGTGGATTTATTAATTCATCATGATAGAGATAGCTTATAGGAACCTCAATAAAGCAAGTCCTTTCTTTTGAGATATAATCTTCAAAGATTGGGCTAAAATGGAATTTGTTATCTCCTGTCTCTGAGAAGCTATATTTAAGAGTGTTATTTTCTATTTTTGACTTAAATGGGTATTTTGACCCACCATAAGAAGCAAGCACATCTTTTAATGAAGCTGAACGATTTTCTTTTTCAACATTTTCCTGAATTTCCCTTAGTCCACTTAACATCCTAGCTATTCTTAAATCCGCATCTTGCTTAGATTTATTACAACTTTCATGAGTTAATGCAAAATTCTCCTCAGAATCTTTTCCCTTATTTGCCAAAGGAATTATATGGTCTACATTTACTTGTTGTATAGAAGTATCCAATTCATTTTGACAAATATAGCATATATTATTTTGAATTTGCTTAAGTTTTTCTACAAGCCCGTCATATTTTTCTTTGGACAATGATGCAAGATATCTTGATGCCATTTTGTTTGTTGTTTTTATTTCCTTTTATTCTTTTCTATACTTTTTGAAGGTCATTTTAAAGATTGATGTATGATATTTTCTATTTTCATTCGGTTGTTCTCAATAAGTTTTCTTTTTTCGTTTAAATCTCCAAGCTTTTTCTCTATAAGGTCAATTACCTTTCTTTGTTTAGTTAATTTTTCATCATTAATTGGTAAAGGAATTTCTATACTTTCTAAGTCATATGAACTTATTCTGGGATGTTCCTTTCCTGAGGAAAGATAAGAAACTAAATTAAGAAAATCTTTAGAAAGAAGGATATACTTCAGATATTCTTTTTGAAGTTTTTTTCCATCAACAGAATAAGGTAAGAATTCTGGAGTGCCCATTAGGTCTTTGTCTTTTTGATTTAAAAATGTTCCACCAAGATAAGGTCTCAATTTAGGAATTAATATGTCTGCCTCTCCAAATAGAACCTTGTCCGAGTCAATCTTACTAACTTGATTTTCATTAATAATAATGCCGTTTTTAGAATCAACATCTTCTTTATCTATCAAAATATATTCCTTGTCTAAATCGCCTTTTTTAAGAATTTTATCTTTAGTAAGCTTGATAATCTGACCAAGTTTAACACAATCAATCTTTTCTGATTCAAATAATTTTCCTTTTGTTTTATCCCAGAAAACATAATATTTGGGGTCTAACCTTAAAAATTTTCTCTTACTTATTTCTGAGGCTTTCTTAGAAAAAACCTGAGTTTTTCGCTTGTCTATCAATTCCTTATTATAAAAGCAAGAAAGTTCTTCTTCCGACACCTTTTCCTAAGTCCTTTGAAATTTCTGTCAGTTTTTTCATTTTAACCTGTCAATACTGCAAAAGAGGTCTTGGCTACTTCTCCATCTAATCCTGTTTTTTTCCTGTCCCATAATATCGCAGCATTTATTTTGTCCCTTGACTTCTCAGGAATATTTGGCAGTCCTACAAGATTTCCCCCTGAATATGATAATGTAAAAGTTTCAGTTGAATATCTGACATTTCTTTCAGAAACAGATTTATTATCATCCATTCTTCTATAACCCCTGGTAAGGTCAGAATTCATATAAAACTCCAAAGGAACAAGCCCTCTTTTTGAAAGTTCATCAACTATCATAAAATAATCATATAAAATATCTATTTAAGGATTATTGTGCTGAATTTTTTGTTAATTCAAATATTGCCTGTTCTTGTTTCCTCTTTTACAGCTTCTTCAAGTGTGAGAAGTTTAATATGCGGGGGTTTAGGCAGATTTTCCTGTTCTCTGCCAACAGGTTCTGCTGCCTGTTCTTCTAATTTGTTTTCAACAAATTCAAGAATCTTTCCAATGCGTGCAGGTTCTTTAACATCTATTATAGAATCAACTGCTCCATAAAGAGATACTTTGCAGGGTTTTCCATTTCTGTATAAAATCTCCACCCTCTGAAATCCTGTAGGAAAATCTTCTTCATCATAGGGAATCGGGAATTCTTCTTTTTTGAAATCCAAGAACTCGTAAATTTCTCTCGTCAGTTGGATTTGCATTAAGGAGAAATATGAAAATACTTTTTAAAAATTCTTATTCTCTAAGATATACTTATTGATTTTTAAGAATAAAAATAAAGTCAGATTAAATTTAACAAATCATCTAGCTTTAAATCTGCTTGATTCATTATCGCTTTTAATGTCCCCTTAGCAAGTTCCTTATGATTTGGGATAGGGATTGTTTTCTTTCCATTTCCCGTCTGTTTTATCATAATCATTGGCTTCCTCTTGTTCTAACGTGTTCATAACCTATTCTAGAAAGAACTTTAACAACATCTTTACCTGATAATACTGGTAGTTTTGCCATTCTTTTTTACCTCAATAATAGAGAAGGTTGGCATTTCCTTTCTTGTGTTTTCTAATTCTTCATAAGCTTCTGGCATTTCTTCAAGGTAGAGTTCAACAGCTTCTTTAATCATTTTCATAGCTTCCTCAATGTTCCTCCCCTGACTTGCAACCCCTAAACTTGGGCATAATACCACAAAAATATCGCTTCCGTCACTAAGTTTTTCTTTATTAATCACAACATCTAAAAAATAATTTTTTTCTTCCATATTAAAAGCAAATTTTTAAGTTATTTAAAACTATTGATTTTCCGCCAGTCCTTTCCTGCCCCTGATTTTTCTTATTATCTCTTCCTGTAGATTTGTAGGAACTTTTTCAAACAGCTGGTCTAAGATAGAACTGACTCCCCGGCCTTCTGTGGCACTTCTCAAGTCATTGCTCCAGCCAATCATTTCTGCCACAGGAAGCTTTGCTTTTATTTCTGCACCTGCTCCCTCGTGCTTCATGTCAATCATCTGCCCTCTTTTGCCTCCAACGAGTTTTGTTATTTCTCCCATGAACTGGCTTGGAATTTCTATGACATGAATCTGCAATGGTTCAAAAAGGCAGGCGTTTGCTTTTCTCATTGCACCTGTTATTGCTTCCCTTACTGCAGGATAAACCTGGGCAGGACCGCGGTGAATTGCATCTTCGTGAAGTCGTATGTCCATCAGCGAAATTTTAAGCTTCATGCACGGCTCTCTTGCGAGAGGACCCTGGTCCATAACCATTTCAAAAGCGTCCAATACCATTTCAATAACTTCTCCTATGTGAACCTCTCCTCTTGTTTCATCCATGAAAATATTTCCCTTGTAAATATCTCTGAGATTTCTTATTGCATCCCCGCTCCATCCGAGTTCAGAGAGTTTGTCAAAAACCGCAGGATTTTTTTTCTTTATTCTTCCTTCAGACAAATCCCCGTTTTTTACTGCCTGATAAACATTGTCTTCAAGCGACTCAACTTTGATGTAAAAGCTGTTGTGCTTGTTAGGGCTTCTTCCTTCTATCTCATCTGAAATTTTTGTGGCTGTCTCCCTGTAAACTACAATAGGAGAGGAAGTTTTTACTTCAAGCCCTTTTTCAGCAGTTATCCTGTTTTCAACAATTTCAAGATGCAGTTCTCCCATTCCTGACATTAAACTCTCTCCTGTCTGCTCGTTGATTTCAATTTTTATTGACGGGTCTTCCTTGGCAACTTGTCTCAAGACCTCAACAAGTTTCGGCAAATCAGCGGGCTTTTTCGGCTCTATGGATTTTGTAACAACTGGCTCAAAAAGATGTTTTATTGCTTCAAATGTTTCAACAGGTGTTTTGCTTATTGTTTCTCCGACAAAAATGTCTTTTATTCCTACAATTGCCAGAACATTTCCAGCAGGCACTTTTTCAAGCTGTTCCGGTTTTACGCCGTTATAGACAAGGACCTGCTGTATCCTGCCTGATTTTTTTGCGCTGTTGCAGTAAATTTCCATCCCGTTTTCTATTGTTCCTGAATATAATCTCCCTGCGCAGAGTTCTTTGCCTGATCTTTGGTCTATTATTATTCTTGTAACTACAAAAGCCGGCTCTGAATTTTTATCGCAGGTTAGAAGCCCTTTTCCGAATTCGCTTTCCAGGTCCCCGTGCCAGATTTTTGGAATTCTGTATTTCTGCGCTTCAAGAGGATTAGGAAGATGCTTTACAGCCATATCGAGGATAACTTCATATAGCGGGGCATTTTTCCACACCCATTTTTTTCTTTCTTCTTCGCTTATTTCATAAAGCTTGTAAATATCCTTGAAAGAGATTCCTTTTTTCTGCATAAAAGGGATAGACAATGCCCAGTTTCCGACTGCACTTCCGAATGCGACACTTCCGTCATTGACATTAACTTTCCATTTTTCCCTGAATTCCGGCTCTGCGATTTGCTCTATAAGAAGATTGAATTCATTGATTATTTTTTTCAATCTTTCTTGCATTGCTTCAGGAGTTAGTTGAAGTTCTTTTATCATCCTGTCAACTTTGTTGATGAACAATACGGGCTTGACTCTTTCTTTTAATGCCTGCCTTAAAACAGTTTCTGTCTGTGGCATTATTCCCTCAACACCGCACACTAAAACAAAAGTTCCGTCAATAGCCCTCATTGCCCTTGTGACATTTCCCCCGAAGTCAATATGTCCCGGTGTGTCAATCAGGTTGATTAAATATTCCTGCTCCTGATATTCATGAACCATGGAAACATTTGCGGCATCAACTGTCAGCAATCTTTCCTGCTCGTCAGAGTGCTGCCATGTCGCCATTCCCGCTTCCAAGTCCCCTGCTGTCTTTTCAGACATAAGCCCTGCTGCCGCCAGAAGATTGTCTGTGAATGCTGTCTTCCCGTGATGAATGTGGGCGCTTGTAGCCACATTCCTTATATTCTTCTGGCTTGAGATAAGCCGTTTTATCTTGTCAATGCTTGCTTCTTTTGCCATCGTGTTATTGAATTCGACAATAATTATGCATTATCGTAATAATGCACAATATCGGAAATTGTAATAATTAAGAATAAGAAAAATCATTTAAAAAGGTTGTGGAAAAATCTTTATTTAATAAATAATATCTGTTTAAAAAGTTTCACTCGCACACTCGTTCGCATTGATGCAAATATTAATGCAAAAGTTGATTTACATTTATCATTGTTTGTTAATAGTGAGCGAAGCGAACCAATTTATTTTGGATTGTGATTGTTATCTTCCTATCTAATAAGTCGAAGAAATTCAGGATATTTTTAACAGAGCCAGAAAAATCAATTCATTTCGTTATCTGTCAAAATTTTAAACCTGCCCGATTCATCCAGGAATTCAATTGGAACAGGTTTTTTAATTTTCCTGTTATATGCAAATATTTCCCAATCTCTGTAACCTGTTTCCAGTTGTTCAATGTCGGGATATTTCTGGATAATCTCGTAAAATCCCATGTCTGTAAAAAGAGCCAATGCATATTTCCATTCTTTAACTCGTTCGTCTATCATTTTTGTAAAGAATAAAAATGATTTTTAAATGTTATTGAGATTTGGGCTTTGTTTGATAAATAATTCCTGTTTAAAATTTGGTTCGCCTTAACTCGCGCCCACACTTGTTCTCTGCTGTGATGTGATGCTCGTGTAAACGCTCGGCTCACTATTAATGAAAAAATTAAACAACAAACAGATTTCGTATTAACATCATTATTAATTTGCGAACGAATGAGATGAGTGAGACATTTTTGTTTAATAAGTCAATAAAAATTATGGCTTCTGAAAAAAGCCCGAAATTAAAAATTAAACGCTGTGAATAATTCCGTGTAAAAATCTTCTGATTGGGCTTCTTCTTATGCATTCATAATGATAAAATCCCCTTCCCGAATTAGTTAAAACTGCAGTATCTTTAATTTCTGTATCTGCATCAGGATTTTCTCGTAATTTTTTTGAAGTGAGATTATCTGTATATCCAACATTCATTAAACCAATATTTCTAAATCTATCAACAATAAATTCATCCTCTTCATCTAAAACTCTGCTAAATCTATATTTTTTCATTATTTCAAATTCATAATCATTAAATATCATGATTAACAAAAGAACATCTATCTTAAAAATATTTAGTTAATCAATCGTCATCATGAGCTTCAGAGCCAACATCCCATTTATGATGCGGTGCCAAATAACCCCTTTCAACGAGTTCCCGCAATACTGCCGCTACTAGGTGGGCATATTCTTTCCCGTATATTTTTGAATATATTCCCAACCGCCTCTTTAAGTTAATACATATTCTCTCTGCAGTTTTTACTGCACTCTCGGGATTTACTTTTTCAACTACTATTTCCAGCATAATATATTATAGTGCCTGTTGCTTATAAGAATTTTGGTTTTGAAGGGAAATTTAACGACTATGTTTTTTCCTAATCCTCTGCAAGAAATCAAAAAATTCATCATTTGAAGGAACAACCACTTGTGTCATCGCTGTCCTCTGAAATCTGCCTTGTTTGTCTCTATCATAAAGATATTCCTCGAATTTCATAACTTGTCCCTCTGGCTCAATAAATAGAACAGAAATTTCTTTTATCTCCCCATCAGCAATGCATCTCTCAGGAATTCTTTCCTCGCCTCTGTATAATATATGTTCATCCAAATCTTTAACAACCTGATATTTCATAATTATTAATAAGACCACTTATTTATAAGAATTGTTGTGATGATTTATCTCGCACTATCTGCCTGCTTTCGTTTGACATACTTGGCGAACGAATGAAAGTAGACGGAATTTATCTAGCTGAATCTGCTTGCTTTTCGCTCTCGTTTTTTTTCCTGTAAGCAAAACTATCCCCGTTGCTTTCACTTGCGAGGATAATTTCTTCTGCTAAACCCTGCGAAATGCTTTTCTTTTTGTTGAAAGCCCTGTCAGAGCCACCCTGAACAAGCCACCTTAATACCAGATTAACTCTCCTCAAGGGCGAAACATCAACTGCCTGCGGATATCTTGCTCCGCCGTATTCAATGACTGTTATCTCGTCTCTTGGTGAGCAATTTTCTATTGCCTGCACAAGAACTTCAACAGGATTTTTTCCCGTTTTTTCCTGCACTAACCTGAATGCTTCAAGGACGATTTTCATATTTCTTGAGTATTTTCCAGTAGCGTGTCCTAATTCAATCTTATGTTTCTTTCCCCTGTGCCCTGCTACAGCAAGTCGGTTCATTAGTCGTTCAACAACATTTGTTTTTGCCTGCCCGAATTTCTGGAAATTTCTTCCCTGGCTTTTAAGAACTAATTTTGGCTGGAGATTTATTGCACTTTTTAATCCCAGGTCTTTTACTTCTATTTCTGAAATGTCATACAAGTCAAATATTCTGAATTTTTGTTCCGGCATTTTATCTCCTACCCTTTTCTATCTGCCCTTTCCATAATCTTCTCAGGGGCTGGTCATTTACTTGAATTACCTGAAATCTTACTCCTGGGATATCTCCTTTGCTTCTTCCCTGCTTTCCGCCTATCCTTTCAATCAGAACTTCGTCGTGCTCGTTGATGAATTTCTGCGCGAGGTTTCCCGGAATAAATGCAATAATGGATTTGCTGTTTTTTATAAGCTGAACCTTGCAGCATTTTCTCATTGCTGAATTCGGCTGTTTTGCCTCTTTCTGAATTTTTGAGAGGACAATTCCTTTTGCCTGGCTTGCTCCCCCGAGAGGGTCTGACTTGGCATAAAGATTAAGGGCTTTTATCTTGTATTTTCTGTTTTTCCATCTGAATTTCTTTCTCGTTTTCATCAATTTTTTGGCGTTTTTCAGTCCCATAAATTATTCTCGGGAAATTAGTTTTTAAATGTTTTCGGGGGGGAAATTTCGTTAATTTATTAAATAAAGAAAATCTGTAATAAGTATGGATAAAGATGAAAATGGATTAAGGGAGATATTTTTGAAAATATATTCTGATATTCCCCTGAATATAAGGAAAGAAATTGTTCTTGTGTTGGACAAAGAACCGATAACATGGAATGTAGCGTATGTGGAAGTATTAAATTATACCGAGAAGTCAAAAAGAATATTAAACCTTTTGAGGGGGTTAAAAATAATATGAACGATGGAACAGCAGAGGAGATAAAAAAATTGGTCATTGCCAGACTTGAAGCAATTCCAAAAGATAAAAAGATTTCTATTGGGAGTCACGGGGAATTTAGCAAAGAAAATTTGATAGAAGAGGTAAAATCTGGTTCTGAAGTTGGGAGAAAAATTATCGAGATAGAATTGGAGTTTTTAAGAGCATTAAAAAAGGGAATAGTACTATGAGTTTTACTTATCTTGTAACAAGACCCGAATATGATGATACTACTCATTATCTCTCTGATTGGAGTAAAGAAACAATAAAACTCGCTGAAAATCAAGGATTGAAAGTATTGGATTTGCAAAGAGAAAAAGCAAATAAAAATGAGTTTGAAGGCAAAATGGAAAAGTTTTCTCCTGTGTTAGTAATGATTAATGGACACGGGGATATTGATTCAGTAACAGGACATAAAAATCAAATACTTGTTAAAGTCGGATTAAATGAGGGAATATTAAAATCCAAGATAGTTTATGCTTTGTCATGCAAATCTGCAAAAATTCTCGGACCCAGAAGTGTTCAGGCAGGAGCATTAAATTATACTGGTTACAAAGATGATTTTATCTTTGTCTATGAACCAGAACTTATTAGCAGACCCCTGTCAGATAAAACCGCAGGATTATTCCTGAAGCCATCAAATATTCTTATTGAATCTTTAATTAAAGGTAATAGCGTCAGAGAATCTTTTGAAAAATCAAAGAACGCTCTTAAAAAGAATTTTAACTTGGCTATATCAACTTCAGAAAGTGACTCTACTACTGCGAGATTTTTATGGTGGAATCTTAGAAATTTTAGTTCTTACGGAGATTTAGATACTTCCATTAGGCAACTTCCAAATTAAAAGCAGATTTTACACAATTCTGAATTCCATCCCGAAAAAATCTTTTATGATTTTCTGCATTTCAAGAATTCGCGCCTTGTTTCTTCCTATTAATGCCGCTTTGTTCTGGTTGCCTGCTGTAAGAATTATCTCGTTGTTTTTAATTTCCAGGTTTTTGAATGTCACCGGGGTTATTATTCCCGCGATAAAGTCGCCCATGTCCTCTTTTTTTTCAGGATGAGGAATAATTTTTATTTTTCTCCCGAGAATTCTGTTCATCTCCCTGACATTTCTTCCGCCTTCTCCTATGGCTTTTGAAACAAAATGCCTTGGAATAGAAAAAACTATATAGCTGTTGTACTTGAAGCAGTATCTTGTGTCAACTCCTGTTATTTTCCCGAATAAATTCAGATACCTCATGTCCTGCATATTAATGACATTTACCATTATGCAAAACTCTTGTTTTGTATCCGCAACAAAGTGAGGACATTGAAAAATTTATTTTTCATACTTTGATATTTCAATAGAGTTTGTAGAGTGATTTGTTTTATAAAGTTATTTGTTTGAAATTTGTGCTTTCGGCATATTGATGTAATTGTTAATCATAAACTCGGGGTTAAGTTTATAATAATCGTTAAATCATTTTAAATTAATAATGCCAATAAAAAATCCTGAACAAGATAGTTGGTTAAAATATAAGTTATAAGTTGAACCGAGTGTTAAGGGTTATGATATTATCACTAATTTTATATCTGGTAAGCGGACAACTTTACTCATTCACCTTTTCAACAATTTCTTTTTTTGCCGTTTCTTTTTCTGACTCTTTTTTTGCTAGAGGGCCAATAACTTTTACCAAAAGTCCCGGAAGTCCTGTACCAACAGGAACCGGTTGATTGAGAATTATGTTTTCTATAACACTTACCAGCTTGTCCTCGCTTCCTTTTATTGAAGCATTGACGAACTGCCTGCCCGGAGTTTCAAATGTCGCTCTTGCGAGTATTGAGGACTTTTGTGCAATTATCCCCATTCTTGTGACTCCTTTTATTTCTCCTGTATTAGTCATTGCATCTGCAACCAGTTTAAGATGCCTTATGTCTATGCTTATTCCCTGGGTGTTAAGAACTTCCTGAACTTCATTGATTATCATCTGCCTTGCTGCCTCTATTCCGAGAACATCAGCAACCTCATACAAATCATTTGAAATTACCTTGTCCCTGTTTACTTCTTTGAGTTCAATTATTTTCCTTAAACTTGTCCCGAGGGTGATTACAACAAAATCCCTGTCTCTCCTGACAATAAGTATCTGCCTGACTCCTTTAATGCCCGAAATTATTGTCTTCTTCAATTTCTCCTTCAATTTATATATGTCCTTGAAATCAAGCTCGCTTACATTAAGGATTATTGCTTCTGGTTTTTCCTTGGCATTAAACCCGAGTTCATTAAGTCGTTCCACAACTTTTGTTATTGATGTGTGGGTTTGCCTGAGCCCTTTTTTGTCAATTTTTATCAGGATTGTCTTGTTTCCAAAGTCAAGATTTATTTCTGAAGCAATCTCTTTCATAGTGACTTCCTTTATTTTTTCCGCAAAAATCTTTGAGTCCTTCTCGTTGTTGTAATCCTTGTTCATGTAAATTTCCATTTTTGGAGAAGATGGCTTTTTTCTCGCGTCAAATATTTCTATTAACCTTGGAAGTCCCTGTGTAATCTGCATTTCCTGCACTCCTGCAAAATGGAAAACATTCAGAGCCATCTGCGTGCTTGGTTCACCGAAGGACTGTGCAGTAACAATTCCTATCGCCTCTCCCGGGCAGACCTCTTCTTTTTTGTGCAGCTTGGAAACATCTATTCCGTCATCTCCGTATCTAAATTGAATGACATTGTTGTTGCTGTCCCTCACAGTTCTGTCATATTCAACTCTCAAGTCCTGCAGGGCATTTGCAAGCCGTCTGTATAAATAACCTGATTTCGGTGTTCTAAGAGCAGTATCCATGAGCGCGTCTCTTCCTGTTATTGCCTGGAAGAAAAATTCGTCGGGTCTAAGCCCTTTTATGTAAGAGTTTCTGATAAATCCCTTTGCGTTGGGGGACAAGTCCCCTTTTTTAAAAAACGACATTGTTCTTTTGCTGTATCCTATATCAATTCTTCTTGCCCACATTGACTGCTGTCCTACGCAGGAAGCCATTTGCGTTATATTCAGAATGTTTCCGCCACCTCCTGACATAATCATGTGGTTTACAGGATTATCTGCGGGAAATTCTTTTTTAACTATCTCCCCTATTTTTGTCCTGACTTCGTTTAATGTCTGAAGTATCTTTATTTCCCTTGATTCTTCCTCTGTTTTTCCAGGTATTTTTTCAAGAGTTCCCTGATTGCATGAATCAATTATCTCCTCAACTTTCTTTTCCGCTTTTTTGATTACATCTTCTCCTGTAGCAATAACACTTTCATCCAGGTCCAAGTCCTCAAGCGAGATAGTTATTCCCCTGTCTGAAAGATAATTTATTCCAAGATTGAATGCTTTGTTTATGGATTCAAATGCTTCTGCGTTGTCTTTCCTGTCAAGTTCTTTGATAAGTTCCCCGTCTTCATTTCCGAAAAGCGTTTTGTCTATTTTTCCTTTTACAATTTTCCCGTCTTTGATTGTTATGGAATCGTTCCTGAAATTTACCTTTGGCAGTATCTGCGAGAACAAATCAGTTCCGGAAATGTTTTTCTTTGGGACTTTTATGTCAATTCCTGAACGGTATAAAAGCTGGTTGGCATAATCTGACTGGAATTCATCCATTCCAAGAAGATAATTTCCTGTGATTGCGTCTCCTATGCATCCTATAAGATTTGTGTTGTTTTTAGGAGAGATTAAATTATTCCTGACATTAAGCAGGATTTTTGCCTCTGCCCTTGCTTCTTCTGTCTGCGGAGAGTGAATGTTCATTTCATCCCCGTCAAAATCAGCGTTGTAGGGAGCAGCAACAGCAGGATGTAGCCGGAATGTTTTTCCAGGCAGGACTCTCACAAAGTGGGACATCAAACTTCCCCTGTGAAGACTTGGGTGCCTGTTGAACAGGACTATATCCCCGTTCTGAATGTGCCTTTCAACTTTATAGCCCGGCTGTATTTCTTCCATTATTTCTTCTTTCAGTTCTGCTGTGATTTTTTTTCTTTTTCCGTCTGGCCTGATAATGTAGTTTGCTCCCGGATATTTGTCTCCCATTTCTATCAGCTTTTTCAGTTTTTCCAGATTCAGTTCATTGACTGTCTCTGCTACTGTTACAATTTTTGCGATTTCAAGCGGAATTCCTACTTCATTAATTCCAATATAAGGGTCGGGTGATATTACTGTTCTGGCAGAATAATTTACTCTTTTACCTGCAAGATTTTTTCTTATTCTTCCTTCTTTCCCTTTTATTCTTTCCATTATTGTTTTTAATGGCTGGCCTGAACGATGCCTTGCAGGAGGAACTCTTGCGATAGTATTGTCAAAAAATGTAGTCACGTGATACTGCAGCAGGTCCCATAAGTCCTCTATGATAACTTCAGGAGCCCCTGCATTCAGATTTTCCCAAAGCCGCTGGTTTGCCCTTATAATGTCAGAGAGTTTGTGAGTCAAGTCATCCTCGCTTCTTTCTCCTGTTTCAAGTATGATGCTCGGGCGGACTGTCACAGGAGGAACCAACATGGAAGTTATTACAGCCCATTCGGGCCTGCATGTTTCAGGATTGACTCCTATTTTTCTTAGTTCCTTGTCAGGAATTTTGGCAAGAATTTCCCTTATTTCTGTCGGAAATAATCTTTTCTTTCCAAGGTGGAAGGTTGTTGGCTTCTCCACTTTTGTTTTTTCATTTGCTGCCCCGCAATACGGGCATTTTCTTGCGTCTTTCGCTTTTTTTGCCCTTTCGCTTGCAGAGTATTTTGCCAGGTCCTTTTCAGATATCATCAATTTTCCGCATTCCCTGCAGAAGCATCTTAATCCAAGTTCAATCAGTGCCACATATTCAAGGTGTATTATAGACCTTGCCAAATCAATGCTTCCGGGGTGTCCGAGGCATTCCTTTAATCTGCCACCGCATGTCCTGCATCTCACTCCCGGGTCTATTGCTCCAAGACGCAAATCCATTAAACCACCATCAACAGGATAGCCGTCTATGTTGTAAAGTTCAGGTGTTACTATTTTTGCAACTGAAATCTTCTTAATCTGTTCAGGATTGAGAAGCGCGAAACTTATCTTGTCAACTTTTTTTCTTATGATTTGCGGCATGTTTATCGATACTCCATTATTTCATTTGAAGGAATTATACGAATAACATTGCCGTACAATGCTCTACTAACATCATCTATAAGCTGTCCAGGTATATTCAATAGTTCTATAATCCATCTGCCAGGTTTTTTGTTAGTTAAAAGTATTCTTCCACCATTAACAATGTAATCATTTTCGGATTCTCTGCAAATTTTAAGTTGTTCAAGAAATGTTCTTATACGGTTTAATTGCGCTTCATCTGTTATAGTCAATTCTATATCTATATTTTTCATTTTTATTCCTCGTATTTGTTTTTTAATCCTATTTTTGTGAGTATGTGAAGCCCCTGCAGTTCTTCAAGCAGCAATTTGAATGCGTATGAAATCTCAACTGATTCCACTTCCCCGCTGTTGCACATCGGGCACACAACCTTGTTTCTGATATTGTCGTCTATTCCTATGGAACCGCATTTTATGCACACAGGAATAACAACTCTGTCTGAATCATATCTTTCTTTCAGCAATAAAGATGCTCCGTGTGCCACAAGTGCTTCCTGCTCCATTTCTCCCAATCTCAAGGCCCCGCCTCTTGCTCTTCCTTCTACCGGCTGTCTGGTAAGCAGGGCAATTTTTCCGGAGGCCCTCCCGTGTATTTTATTTGCTACCATGTATTTTAATTTCAGATAATACAGGTTTCCGACAAATATTTTGGCTTCCATTTTCTTTCCTGTAATTCCGTTGTGCATTGTTTCTTTTCCGTCATACCTGAAGCCGAATTCTTCAAGCTGTTCTTCCAGCTGATTTTTTCCTATTCCTGAAAAAGAGGTTCCTTCAATTACCTCTCCTTTCATGCATCCTAATTTTCCCGCAATCAGTTCAAGAAGATAACCGACAGTCATTCTGCTTGGAAGCCCGTGAGGATTGAATATGACATCCGGCTTGATGCCTCTTGATGTGAAAGGAATATCTTCTTCAGGGATTACTGCGCCTATTACTCCTTTTTGCCCGTGCGATGTCGCGAACTTGTCCCCCAATTCAGGAATTCTGTGGTCACGTGTTTTTACCTGCACTATTTTATTTCCCTCGTCGTCTTCTGTTATAAATACAGATTCCACTACCCCGCTTTCTTCCTGCCTCATCGTGATGCTTGCCTCTTTTTTTGTTCTTATGGAGATTTCCCTTGCTTCAGACAAAAATTTCGGAGGGGAAATTTTTCCTATAAGAACATCCCCCTCATCTGCATATGCTTCAGGGTAAATAATTCCGTCATCTTCCAGAAGCCGGTAAGCGGACTCTATCTTGTATCCTGAAGTGTCCTTGTCAGGAATAACGATTTCATCTTTTAAGCCACCTGCGTAATTCATTTCAACAGTTGAATACGGGCGGAAATAAAAGCTTCTTCCTACTCCCCTGTCCAAGCTTCCTTTGTTAAACACGAGGGCGTCTTCCATGTTGTAGCCCTCATAAGTCATGATAGCAACTGTAAGATTTTGCCCTGCAGGATATATGCTTAAGGTGTCATAAATAAAACTTCTTACCAGAGGTTTCTGCGGATATTGCAAAACCGAAACATCTGTGTCAATCCTGCATAAATAATTTGCAGCATACAATCCCAGAGATTGTTTTTGCGTCTTGCTTCCCCTGTTCAATCTTGCACTCTGGTCGTGATTTCCGTAAGGAACAAGGCTTGTAACAGTTCCAAACAGGCTTATTGTGTCAATTTCAAGATGGGTGTGTTCCGGAGTGATATCCTGCTCAAATAGTGCTACCAGGGAATTTTCTTCTTCTGCAGAATCAAGATATTCAATAATTCCGTTTTTAATCAAATCGTTCCATGTCAGTTCTCCCTGTTCAACTCTGACAAGGTATTCGTTAGTCAGTTTTGGCACCCCGTTTTCAACTACAATTAACGGCCTTAAAACTCTGCCCGGCTCTGTTGAAATTGTGACAATTTCAAAGTCCTCATCGTCCCTGATGTTCATCTGTGCAGGCAGATTTCCTTCTCTTCTCTTTTCCTTTATTTTCCTGATAAACTCTTTTGAATTATCAACACACCCGATAAATATCCCGTTGAAGAACACATCTTTTCTTTTTGTTTCTTCCCTGTTTAATCCTGCTGATTCCAGGTCTTTTATAAAATTGCCTTCATTTAATTCAACCCTTGTGGAAACCTTGCTCAATATTGCAAGATTTTTTCTCAATCCAATTTCTGTTCCTTCAGGGGTTTCTATAGGGCAGAATCTTCCGTAGTGAGTAGGATGGAGGGTTCTTGCCAGAAAGTTTTCCTGGTCAGAAGGAAGCATGCTTGAGACCCTCTGCAGCTGGCTTATTGTTGAAAGATAATTTGTCTTGTCCATGTTTTGGGTGATACCTGACCTTTCTCCTGTCCAGCTTCCTGTTGCAATTGCTGACTCAACCCTGTCTGAAAACAATGTGGATTTTGCGATTATTTTTATTGAGAAAAATTTTCTTCTCTTTACTGATTTTTGCAGCGAGTATTGTATGTCTCTTATAAGAATACCAAGATTAACCCTGAACAGAGTTGCAAGAAGGTCTCCTGAAAGACGAACCCTTTTGTTTGCATAATGGTCTTTGTCTGTTCTCAATACCTGATTTTCCTTTGCTATAAGAAACTGCTTGATGAGCTTGCAGATAGTAACAGCTTTTTTTAGTTTGTCATCTTTTTTTTGCTCTATGTGCGGAAGGAGATAGGAATCAATTCTCTGCTTTATTCTGTCAAGAATTTCCTTTTTTGTGCCCTGGAGATTTGTCTTTTCAGCTATGTACATCATGGCATCTTCTTTTGTTGCTAGATTAACGAATTCATACAAATTGACTATGACATTATCTGTTTCTTTCCCTATGTATCTTGCTATGTCTGATTCTTTTGTAAGTCCGAGTGCTTTCAGGATGACAACAACAGGCAAATCCTTGAATCTGCTGAAAGAAATTTCCAGTATGCCGTCTTTGTTCTCAAGAATCTTGGTAGGAATCCTGTATGTTCCTTTCAGCGAGAACAATCTCAATGTCAGCCTGCCTCTTCCGTCAGTTTCTATGAACGGCTGATTTTCTGCCAAGTCCTCTGCCATAATCATCACTCTTTCGTTTCCTTTGATTATGAAATATCCTCCTGGGTCCAGAGGGTCAGAATAATTTTTTATTAATTCATCTTTTGACAATCCGCAGGTGTTGCACAGCTTGCTTTTTACCATAACAGGAATCCTTCCAATCTCGACAACTTCAGAATCGTTCTGTTCCCCTTTTTTCACATTTATCTCAAGAGTTACAGGTGCGGAATATGTCAGGTTTCTCAATCTTGCTTCATAAGGCATGATTAATGAAGAACTTCCGTCTGCTTCTGTTATTTTTGGCTTGTCAACCCTGACTTTTCCGAGCTTGATTTCTATATCCTCATTTTCAATGTTTTCCGAGATTTCATCAACAATTTCCTGCATCCTGTGCTCTATAAATTCGTTGTAGGAGATTATGTTGGATTCAACGAGAGAATGCCCCTGCAGGTATTTTTTTACGATTAAGTGGTTGTCTTTTGCCATGTTAATTCATCAAACAACAACCCGGAAATAGGTGATTATCTTATCTCCTTCTTTCCTTTCTATTTTAATTACATCTCCTGTGCTGCATCCTTCGGGAAGCCCCGGGTCGCTTGAAATTATTTTCGGCAACTGGGCTTTTGACAGATTAAGTTTGGCTAATAATTCATTGGCTTCTTTTTCATTAATTTTTGCATGTTTGGATTGTAGAATGTGCATTTTCAGGGCAGGGAGTTTATAGGAGTAATTGCTAAAAGCGTAGCTAAACTTTAACAACTATCCAATAATAAAAGATATCAATTTTTGATTTAAAAAACTTTCGGTATTAGAGAGTGTTAGAAATTAGTGGCTTAGATAATGGTGTTAAGGGGTGTGGCTTTTAGGTAAAACAAGAATTAAGTTTTTCTTTAAACTTGCTAATTGGTAACAAGGAAGTTTTAGGTTTTGTTAGTTTAAAATCAGCATTATGACCCTTTCCCATAGGAACCATAGTTCCAGCATTACCCATTACAACATCAGATTTAGGATATATTTCAAAAAATATTTCAGATGGGGAACATCCTAAACATATTAACCAATCATACTTAAAATCCATTCTTATATGATTAAATTGAAAACTACCACTTAAATCTTCTGTTGCGAATTTTATCTCAAACTTTTTTCCATTTATTTTTTTATCATAATCTCCTTTATTGCTTTTTTTCTCTTCAACTTCAAACCCTAATTCTTTGCAGTATGCTTCTATAAAATCTTCTGCTAAATCTCCTTTATTAGAATTTGGTAAAATTTTTATTAAATATAATGGTTTGTCAGTCCACTTTTTATTAATATGCTTCTCTTTCGCAACTTTTATTAGTAAGGTTATTGGGTCTGTCATTTAAGGTAGTTTGTATATTCTTATCTACAAATCCATTATTTATTAATGCTTTCCTTATATGTTCCATACTAATATGTCTACAATTATGACTTGCGAGATTACTCAAAATAGTCCAATCTGCATTTTGTAATAATTTAAGCACATCTTTTTTATTCTTTTTAAAAACAATGCCATAGCCACAAACATATTTTACTTGGTTAAAACTTTTTACTAATTTTGGGGGTTCAGTATAAAAAGTTCTTTGTAAAAATAAATCTGCTTCGTGTAATCTTTTATGCCCACATTTTCTTTCTTTTCTCATATCAATAGTAAATAAATCAATATAATCATTACAAGTTTTATCAACTTTTTTTATACCATTACCTTTTTTCCATATTTGAAATAGGGCATTAATTTTTACATTTTTCCCATTTACATCAATAAAACTATCTGCTGGTAATGAAGATTGATGGACAAGATGAAAATTTTTAATTCTATTTTTTACATTACTTTTACCATTACTCTGGAAAGCCATAGGAACAATAAATCCAATATAATCTGAAAATAAACCAGCGTGATTTACAAATGATAATGCTAACCAAGCCCTATAACCAAAGGGGGGATTACCAACGCAAATATATTTCTTTTTTTTATCTTCTGGTTCCCAAGATAAAAAATCTTGCTGAATAAAATTAGGGTTTCCATTAACAATATCAATTCCTATTCTTCTATTTTTTGGTAACAAATTATAAAACGTCCCAAGTCCTGCTGATGGTTCTATAAATATATATTGTGATAAATTTACTTTTTCTTTTTTTAAGTATTTACAAAATTTCTCCCAACATAATTTTGCAACTTCTGGGCGTGTGCAAAAATGGTCTAAATCCACTTCTTCAATATTAACCCAACTTGGAATATATTTATTATTTTTCCATTTTTTATTACGAAATTTTATTGCAGAGGCAACATCAATTTTTTCCATTTTTCTTCTCTCCTTTTTTAAATTTAGTTTTTGGAGTTTTCCAATAAGGGCTTTTACATTTAGGACAGATTTCAGGAACTTCTCCTATATCACGAGGAACCCAAGCGTGATGACAACGATAACAACGATGACCAACAATAAGAACATTCACACCATACTCCTCTTTTTTCATATTAATACTACGTTCTACCATACTTTTATATGTTTTCAAAGTTTTTAAATATATGTTTAATCTTGTATATATGACTAAACATAGTTTAAAGGGGTATTCTTAATAGGTATACTCTACCACCATAATGCTTATATACCTAATTGGTATAGTTATATTATGGAAAACAAAATACAAGAAGGCACACAAGAATACATCAAGAACTTCTCTGAATGGAGAAACGAAAAAGCAAAGGCAATCTTAGAAAAAGGAAACCCTGAAACTCTTGATGAATTTACTTATTTAGTTCCATCTCAAAGTTCAGATAAAAAGTATAAAGTAACTCATATAGATAGTTATTCTTGTGAATGTCAGGATTTCTTAAAAAGATGCCAGGGAAAAGGATTGTATTGTAAGCATATTAAAGCCATCTTATTATTTGAGAAGATTAAGGCACAATACGAAGTCAGACCTGAAATAGAAAAAGAAATTAGTTTGATAATTGAAACTCCTAAAAAAGATATATGTCCTTATTGTTCTAATGAAGAAATATTTAAGAGAGGGCAAAGAAAAACAAAGTTAGGAGTTAAACAGCTTTATTGTTGTAAGAAATGCAGTAAGAGATTTGTTTTAGAACCAATCAAATATATCAAAGGAAATTCTAAATTAGTTTGTTTGGCTATGGATTGCTATTACAAAGGATTAAGTTATAGAGATATTTCAAACCAATTTTCACAATTCTATGGATTAAAGATTTCTCACGTAACAATAAGAGAATGGGTTTTAAGATTTTCAGAAGTTATGGAAAAATACTCTAAAACAATCCAACCAAACATAAAAGGAGTTTGGAACGCAGATGAAACTTTAATCTTAACTAAGAGAGGAAAAGAAAAAGATAATCCAACTGGAAACTTTGATTATGTTTGGAATGTAATGGATAATAAAACAAAATTTCTTCTTGCTTCAATTAATTCAGGACGTTCAAGAAGTTCAAAAGACGTACAGAAAGTTTTAACAGAAGCATACAAACAAAATGGAAAAATCCCTTATCAAATCATAACTGATAAACTCCCAAGTTATCAAGACGTAATAAGAAAAACCTTTAGAAATTGGGGTAGAGAAAGAAAAGTAAAACATACTTCAATTTTAGGACACAGAAAAGAAATAAACAATAATGCAATAGAAAGTCATCATAGTCATCAAAAGGAATTTCATAAGATAAGGAGAGGAGTTACAGAAGTTCAGAATTATCAAGATGGTTTTAAGATATTCCATAACTTCATAAGAAAAAACGCAAGACAGGGCTTAACTCCTGCTGATAAGGTAGGTATAGGATTGAATGGAAACAGATGGAATACTTTATTATTAAATTCAATTAAACAGCAAAAAGCCACTCAATTAACAGGCGAGGAGAAAATGATGATAAGCCACTAATTTCTAACACTCCCTCGGTATTACCGGGCTTTGCACCGAAAGTTTCATTGTTCCTTTCTATGATATAAGTCCAGTATTTCTATAATCTTTTTTTCTATATGATATTTATATGATAGCCGGAAAGGTTTAATGTATAGTTCCCTGGTTCCTTTTCTATTATACCTCATTGGTTTACCAACTTGTTCCGGGTTTTCTTTAATTTTTTGAAGTTGTTTAATCATTTTTTCCTTAAGTAAATTATCTTTTATTTTACTGAAAAACTTTTTAAAATTATCATCAAAGATAATTTCTACCATTTTTTCATTTTTTCAATGAACTCATCAAAATTCATCTGAATGAATTCCCCTCTTTCATGTCTTTTATATGCTTCTTCTGTTCGTCTTGCAAACTCCAAATCTTCTTTCATACTTTCAGTTACTTTTTCTGTCTTTTTGAGAATAATTCTGTCTTCATCTTTTATTATCAAAAGTTCATCTCCTTCTTTCAGATTATCTCTCATTTCTGCAGGTATCACAATCTGTCCCTTGGAACTCACCCGTGTTATATTAATCTTTACCATAAGTAAGATATATCTTACTTGTATTTAAAGGTTTTTGTGTGCTTAAATTTGTGTAAGAAAAAATGGCTCCGACTGCTCCCAACCTTGCTCAAAATCACGGGCGATAATGAGGTTTCGCAAAGTTGCTCTACTTCCAACTCCCTCGTGAGTTCGCTCGTGTTGCGGACTATTCTCGTAAACATCCCTCGTGCTCACATGCTGGTTATCCTCGCAAAGTTGCTCTACTTCCAACCCTGCTCACATGCTGGTTATCCTCGCAAAGTTGCTCGGGATTTGAAGTTCAAATCAGAATTATTGAATGCTATTTGACAATAGCATATGGCTCCGACGGGATTTGAACCCGCGACACCTGGCTTGCCTGATGTCAAGGACATTAAGCCCTTGTATATCTAAAAGGCCAGTACTCTAACCGGGCTGAGCTACGGAGCCACTTCGTGCCTCCTCACTACTATGAAACCTACCTTTGAATTCGGAAGTTCCATAGAGCTACGGAGCCGTAGCTCAATAAATAAATTTAGATTTAAAAACTCTTTTACTTACTTCAGGTCATACTCTCCTTCTTCATCTTGCTTTAATCTTCTCTCATACTCTTCTTGAGGCATGTAAACTAAAACCCCGTGTTCGCCTTGTTTTTGCCCTCTTATATTCCTTAATATTCCCACAACTTCTCTGTCATCTTCAATTTCCCGAGGTTCATTTTTTCCCTCTCTATAAAAACCAAGCACTCTGTTATGCCCCAATAATACCTTCAACAATTTCTGCATAAAAAATCTTACTTTTCTCTCTTTTTAAGAATTATTGTGTTCTGATAAATACTTGCTTATTTCATTCGCAGATATCAATAAAAGGTTAATCATAAAACGATAAAATAATGTTGAACCAAGCGATAAGGAGTTTTATTATATTATCCTATATAAGTTTCTTCAGCTTTGCTTCTATTTCGTCCTGTCCCACTGTCCCTATAAACTGCTCAACCTTTTTTCCGTCCTTGAATACAATCATATTTGGAATAGACATAACATTGAATTTTCCTGCAAGTTCTTTGTTGTCATCAACATTTACTTTTCCGAATTTTATTTTCCCCTTGAATTTCTCGTTAAGTTCGTCAATTATAGGAGACATCATAAGGCAGGGCATGCACCATTCTGCAAAAAAATCAACAAATGCAACGCCTTTTTTTGTGAATTCCTCAAACTCGCCGTTTGTAAGTTCAGGAGCACTTTCAGCATTTGCAAGTTTTTTCATTAAGTTATAGAAAAATTGGAATTTATAAAATTATTGTTCAATCGCTTTTCTTATTTCCTGCTCTCTTGCCTTTGTTATCTGATTATGAAATGCTTCATCATAATCAGGCATAATCTTTCTGACTTTTCCGCAACATTTGCTGTAATCCGGTTCGTGGCAAAAACTGACATAATGGCATTTCGGGGCAATTAATAATTTAATCGTCTCGCTTATGCGTTCATCTCTTTTTATTAATTCCATTTCTGCTTCTGTTATCGCTCTCATTTCTGGTTCTGCAGTATTACACAACCTTAAAGAAGCATATCCTGTTGTTAAATTATATAAATCATATGTCTTGATAACTCCCAGTTTTAACCCTCTCGGAATAACTGCAATTGCATCGCTTTTTTCAACATCAAGATTTGTTAATTTCCGGTAGGCATCAAGAGAGTTAGCAAATGCTTCTCTCCACCTTCTTAGATTCCCTTTATCGCTTCTTACTTTTTCAGGAATAGAAACTACATTTCCGAGAGTTTCTTCTTCTTTTCCAAATTCATTAGTAGCTCTTATTACAGCCATATAAACAGATTCTGCAATTTGGGGCAGAGTTCTATGCCTCTTGACTTCTCCCCAAACTCTCCAAGGAGTATTTACAAAGGTTGCTACTTCTACAGAATTATTATAATCAGAAACAATATCCTGCAAATATCCCAATGTATTCTTCCAGTTTAATGCTGATAATTCCTTATCTCCAAAATCTGCTTTTCTAAAATCTGAAAATGCCTGAATCCTCTCGGCTCTTTCAGTGTCGTCAAAATCTCTTGCAGAGATTATTCTTGCATCACCATCAATCCATCTTTCTGTGCTTGCCCAATTTATTCTGTTATGAAAAATATTCGGATTAGGACACCCTTCTCTTGGTGCTGCTTTTCTTGCTTCATAAACAACTCCCATTCCATTCTTATGAACAAATCGTTCCAGTTGAGAAATAATTTCGCGTCCTTCTGCTGGCACGACTTCCGGATTTTTTTGGAACATTCTTGAATAAGTCATTAATGTCTCCAAAGGCATAAACATGAACCCTCCGCCAAAATGTCCATACTGAACAATCTTGCTCGCTTCCTGTGTCGGAACTCCTCTTTTCTGCAATTCTTCATAAACTCCAATATTGTGCTCTGATGCTCTGGCATAAACATCAACTGCTTCTTCTCCTTTTTCTGCAATCCCTTTTGGAATAACAATATTTTCTTTTGAAATAGGAACTCTCCTTCCTGATGGCATCAATGAACTTGAAAATCTCGCTCCAGTGAAAATTGAATCAACTAATTTTGAACTTGTTCCCTGGATGATAAACCAAAAACCAGGAGTTGTTGCCATGGAAGCATGCCCGCTTCCTGCAGATTTAATCAGGCCTTTAATCATCTTTTCGCGGACATCTGTATCTTTTTCTTTTGCTTCCATTAATTCATCAAGAGCCCTCATGCCTTTGTAAGTTATTCCGGAAGCACCATAGACAAATTCATCAGGGGTTATCTGTCCATTAGGCAGCTCCCTATAAGGACCAAATCCCACAACCTCTATTTTTGGGTTAATCACCTCATACATTTTCTTTAAAATTTTTTCTTTTTTATAAACAATTATATTCTGGGAAATATACTTTTATCCGCTGCAACCACCAGTTGAGATTTTGCATTTCGGGCAATATGAGCAATTTCCGTCGTTCATCATTAAACTTCCGCATCTATCGCAGGTTTTTCCGGTTATCCTGCCAGACATTTCTCTAACTGTATTTTCCTTGCCCCAAACTCTTGTTCTCTTTATCTTTTCAATTGTTTCTCTTGTATCTAATCCTTCCCCCTCATCACACCAGTAATTTGTTTCAGAGATTTTCTTTATCGTTTCTTCCAAACTTGGAACTCCGGGATAAATTTTTTCCCCTTCTACACTCGGAAGCAGATGCAATTTAGGAACTCTCTCATAGACCCTCAATTCCCACGGAAGCGGTCTCATTTCAGGCCCGTCTCTCGGAACAAATGAAATATCTCCAAGATAATGGGCACTTACCCATTTTAATAAGAAATCCTCCATGCTTGGAACTATTTTTATAAAAGGATGAGTTGTAATGCCTGCAATCTGGGAAGAGCCGGATTTTTCAAAGACCTCTAGGGCATCTCTTATTGGCACCCCGTATTGGAGTTTCTCCGAAAATTGAATTGCAACCTCATTTAATAGCCGGTTTGCATCACTGCCTCTTGATAAAGAATCAAGGAATATTTCCCCAAGCCGTCCGTCTTCATATTCTCCTGTTCTTATGAACAAACTTACTCCGCCGACTTTTACTTTTTGGGTAATGCCGAATCTGGTATCTTTCAAGGGTTCTCTTTGCCCTCTTGATAAACCTTCCAATTTTCCTGATTTTCTTGTCCTTAATGGTTGTGCTACCTTGCATCCATCTCTGTAAATTGCAACTGCCTTTATACCAAGTTTCCAGGCCTGGTAGAACATATCCTCAATTTCTTCAACACTCGTTGTTTCCGGGCAATTAATAGTTTTTGAGATTGCTCCCGATATATGCGGCTGGATTGCTGCAAGCATTCTTAGATGCCCCATAGGATGGATTGCCCTTGTTCCGTTTCCTGCAACTGCAGCACAATCAAAAACAGGAAGATGTTCTTTCTTCAATATCTCGCATCCCTCAATAGTATCATGTTCGTCAATATATTTTTTTATTCTTTCTATTTCTTCGTGATTATATTTTAATCTTTCAAGGGCAAGAGAGACCGTTTCATTTACAATCATCATTGAGCCGCCCCCTGATAATTCTTTGTAGACCTTTAATTGATATGAGGGCTCACCCCCGGTAGTATCGCAACCCATCATAAATCCGATAGTTCCTGTAGGAGCAATCAATGTTACCTGTGAGTTTCTTAATCCGTATTTCCCTCCCTCTTCAATAACTCTGTCCCACTTTTGTTCTGCTGATTCAACAAGCCCTTCAATCCCGTTTCTTTTTGGAAGTTGCTTTGCAGCTTTCCTGTGCTTCTCTAGGACTTCCATCATTGATTGCTTATTTTTTTCATATTCCTTGAATGCTCCAAGTGCCTTTGCCAGTTCTATTGACTGCAAATATGCTTCTGCAGTAATATTAGACATAATCGCAGCAGTAAAATCCCTTGCTTCTTCTGAATCATAAGCCAGCCCCAAAGACATTATATATGCACCAAGATTTGCAATTCCCAGTCCTAATGGCCTCAAAGCGTTGCTGTTGATTGTAATTTCTTTTGTAGGATAAGAGGCCTCTGAAACTATGATGTCCTGGCTGGTTATATAATGACGAACTGCTCTTTCACATGATTTTAAATCAAAACTTCCGTCTGTTTTTCTGAATCTTAATAAATTAAGGGAAGCAAGATTGCATGCAGAATTATTAAGCCCGTTAAATTCAGAGCACGGATTAGTAGCCCATATTTCTCCTGAATTCTTGCAGGTATTCCACTCGTTTATTGTTGTGTGATATTGCATTCCCGGGTCACCGCAGCCGTGAGTTGCAAATGCAATTAATCTTGCGAGTTTTCTTGCTGGCTCTTCTTTTACAACCTTTCCGTCAATTACTCTTCTAATAGAATAGTTTTTATCATTTTCATATGCTTCCCAAAAAGCATCATCAGTTCTTATTGAGATATTCACATTTTGCCCTCTTAAATCCTGTATTGTATGGCTTTCCCAGTTGCCTGGAGAACCTGACTGGACAAGCATCTTTGCTTTTATTTCTTCCTTGTATTTATCCTGTATTAATCCAAGCATATCAGGGTGCCAGACCCCTATGCTTTGCATAGTTGCAGCTCTTCTTGTTTTCCCCCCGGATTTTATTACCCTCGCAGCAGAATCCTGAACATCCATAAATCTCTTTGCTCCTGAAGCAACTCCCCCTCCTGAAATTGGCTCCCCTTCAGACCTTACCTTGCTCCAGTCGCCACCAATCCCGCTTCCCGCTTTAAAAATTCTTGAACTCACGACAGCCCCTGTATAAACCATGCTCTCTATAGAATCATCAGGAGAAGAAATAAAGCAGGCAGATAATTGGGGATGTTCATAATAATTGCTAACCCTTACTGCTTTTCCACTTTTCATATAAAAGTTTTCTCCGTTCTTTTTTACTTCATATAAATCAAGTCCAAGATTAAACCATACAGGAGAATTAAATGCACCATACTGGCATACTGTTAAAGCCATAATCTCCTGTTCAAAATCACCGGCTTCCTGTTTTCCAAAATAACCCTGCTCTACTCCCCATTGGCTGATTTTTCTTGCGACTCTTCCTGCCAATTGCCTGATATCTGTCTCTCTTGAAATGTTGGGAATGTCTTTTCTCCTGAAATATTTTGTGGCAGTTGTATTTACAGAATTCTGGCTCCACCATTGCGGAAAGACAGCATCATCTAATCTTTCAACAACTTTTCCCTGGTCATTTGTTATGACAGCATCCCGCTTAACATACTGAATTAAACCTCCGGGGTCTTTATAGACATCTTCAAACGGTTCGCTAAAATATCTTTCAATCCTTAATCCCCCTCTTTTTTTATCAACCATCTGAAATTCCCTTAGAAGCAAATGGAAAAAATTCAGATAGTATTTAAAGATTTATATCTCCTAAAATATGATAACACGAAAAAAATAACATTTTTAAACTATTTTTGCATAAATTCAATATGTTGGAGCTTTATCTGGTGTTTAATGCAATTGGAACTTCGGCACAACACGCTTGGAATTCTGCCTATTCTTTATATTTATGTGTTTTCTAAGGACAAAAAGGAAAAGGCAAAAAGAAAAAGCAGAAGAAAGAGGAGATGATTTTATTTCAATAGTTGCTTCGCAAAAATTAATATAATGTTAATCTAAAAACAAATTTAAATTAGCGTTAAATGGTTTTAAGATGTTATAATTATTATCAATTCTGCTTTAGCAGGTAACTGATTTTACTTCTTAATCCTCACCAATTCGCATCTCTTGCAAACCCGGTTTCTTGCGGGTTCACCGCAAAGTTCGCAGTAACTTATTTCTCCTGTTTTAACATCTAATTTTTTTATAATTCCTTCTGCATTTTTTATTATGTTAAGTTTCTGTTCATCAAATAACTTATTTGTAAAGTTTCTTACCTGTATCCTGTAAGAATCAATTGCACACGGGCATTTATCAAAAACAACAGGAAGTTTCTCTTTTACTGCGAATTTTCTTATTTCATTTTCAGGAATGTAAAACAAGGGCTTTAGCCGAGGAATAAATCTTTTTTGCTTATCTTCCACGTCCTTACTTATAATTCCTGTGTTCAAGCTTAGTTCAGGAGAGCCCTTGAATATATTAATAAGGGATGTTTGTGCTTCGTCATCCAAGTTATGCCCTGTTGCAATGTAATTTACATGCAATTCTCTTGCTCTCTTGTTCAAAATCCATTTTTTTATCACTCCGCATATTGCACAATTTTTCAGCCCTTTTCCGTGTTTTTCATTCTGAATTCCTGTCCTGATATAGCACATGCTTGAACCCATTTCTTTTTTAATGTCATAAAGATGAAGTTTAATATCAAGCTGTCTGCATAATTCCTTAACAGCATTCAAGCATTTCTCGCTATAATCTCCCATCCCAAGATTTATATGAATTCCTTCAATTTTATATCCAAATTTTTTCAGCAAGTATGCGGTTGTAGTGGAGTCCTTTCCTCCTGACAACGCTACAAGTATCTTTTCCTTCTTGTTCAGTTTGGGTTTTACCTTTGAGAGAGTTTGTCTGGCTTTTTGTATAATGTTTGGGTTCATGATATAGGGAAATGAAAATAGATTTTAAAATTATCTAAAAATATAATATAAACTATATCCTCTTTCTTCTCAATAAATTCGCATTTGTAACAACAGTTATGGAAGAAGTTGCCATTGCTATCTCTGCAACTACAGGGCTTAATGTTCCGAGCACTGCGAGGGGAATTGCAATTATATTGTAGAAAAAAGCCCAGAACAAATTCTGCTTTATTTTTTTGAATGTTTCTTTTGAGAGATTGATTGCCTGAACAACTCCCTGCAGCGAGCCTTTTGTCAGGACAATATCCCCTGATTCTATGGCAATGTCTGTTCCTGTTCCCATTGCTATTCCCACATTGCTTTGCTTTAATGCAGGAGCGTCATTTATTCCGTCACCGACAAAAGCAACCATGCCTTCTTCCTGAAGCTCTTTCACTTTGTTTTCTTTTTCTTCAGGAAGCACATCTGCTATAACCTCATTGATTCCTGCCTGTGCTGCTATTGCTTTTGCGGTTTTTTCATTGTCTCCTGTTATCATGATAGTTCGGTAATTTCTTTTCTGGAGATTTTTTATTGCTTCCAGCGAGTCTGTTTTTATGGCATCAGCAACTCCCATAATTCCGATAATTTTTTTATTCACAGAAACGATTATCGCGGTTTTTCCCTGCGCTTCAAGCTTAATGATTTTATCCTCGTATTTCCTGTAACTTATCCTGTTGTCTGTCATCAGTCTCCTGTTCCCTATCAAAACGCTTTTTCCCTGCAGATTTCCTCTTATTCCTCTTCCTCTTTCAACCCTAAAATTCCTGACACCAAGGAGTTTAATATCTTCTTTTTTTGCTTTTTCAACTATTGCCCTTGAAATAGGGTGCTCTGATACAGATTCAAGAGAAGCTGCAATTTTCAGGAATTCTTTTTCTTTCATGTCAGAAAATATGTCTGTAACTTCAGGCATGCCTTTTGTTATTGTTCCTGTCTTGTCAAAAACAACTATTTTCACTTCTTTCATTGTCTGAATTGCCTCTCCTTTTCTTATCAAAATCCCGTTTTTTGCTCCCATGCCAGAGCCAACCATCAGGGCAGTGGGTGTTGCCAGTCCAAGAGCACACGGGCATGCAATAACCAAAACAGAAATTGCAACTCCTATTGATTTGCTTAAATCTTTTGAGATAAAAAACCAGTTTACAAATGCAAGAACAGATATTGCAAGTATCACAGGAACAAATATGCCTGTTATTTTGTCAGCAAGTTTTTGTATCGGTATTTTTGTGCCCTGCGCTTCCTCAACTAATTTTATTATATGTGCAAGGAAAGTATCTTTTCCTATTTTTGTTGCTTTTACATACAAAACTCCGTCCTGATTTATTGTTGCTCCTATGACACTGGAATTCTTTTTCTTTTCTGTGGGAAGGCTTTCTCCTGTAACCATGCTTTCATCAACAGCACTTTCACCCTTAACCACAATTCCGTCTGTGGGGATTTTTTCCCCAGGTCTTACAACAATTATGTCTCCTATTTTTACCTCTTCTATGGGGATTTCTGTTTCCTTGTTTCCTTTTAGTATTCTTGCGCTTTTAGCTCCCAATTTCAGGAGTTTCCTTATTTCCTGAGATGCTTTTCCCCTTGCAATTGATTCAACATATTTTCCTGTTGTGAAAAAAGCCATAATCATAGAAGCAACTCCCGAATAATCCTGAACAATTTCAAAAAAACTGAGAAATCCTGTTGTATATGCGATAATTGTTCCGAGAGCAATAAGAGAGTCCATGTTAAAATAAAATGTGAACAGCCCTCTGATTCCCTGCTTTATTGTTTTCCATCCTAAAATGAATATTACAGGAAATCCCAGAGCCATGATAATAAGCTTCATAGCGTTTTCCTCAAAAATCTGTATTTTGAGAATCCTGTCAGAAAGCATGATAATTGCAATAGGAATGACAAAAGCCCATGAAAAAATCAGTTTCTTTTTCCAGTCGGTCATTTCTTTTTCTTCTATTGAAATTTCGTGATGTCCGTTTTCAGAATGCTTCATATTATTCCTCTATGCCTGCAAGTTTATATCCGACTTTTTCAACTGCTTTTTTAATTTCTTCCCTGCTTGTATCTTCTTCCATTTCAACAAAAGCCTTGTTAGTCATTAAGCTGACTGTCACATCTTTCACTCCCTTTACTTTTCCGACAGCTCTTTCTATGTTTGCAGCGCATGAGGCGCAGTGCATTCCTTCAATTGTAAGTTTTATTTTTTTCATTATTTATTATATAAGATTCAATTTATTTATTTTGCTCTCTCCTTTCCGCACTTTTTGCATTTAATTTTAATTTTAGTATTAAATTGTGAGAAAGCATCTCTTAAAATACACCAGCAGAATTTATCAGAGAGTTCAAAATATTTTTCTTTTCCTTTTTTATTATAAGAAACGATTCCAAAGTTATTTAATTGTTTTAATTGATGTGAAATTGCTGATAACGTCATTTTTTTTCTTCCAACAAAATCATATATCTCATTAACTGTCTTTGGATCTTCTGCTATGCTCAATAATATATGAAGTCTTGTTTCATCAGCCAAGCTTGAAAAAAATCGCATTACTTTTTTTTCAGATTCATTTTGTGTTTTTTTCATTGATAGTTGAGTATTTGCTCAAGTATTTAAATATTTCTGTCTTAGATTATATAATTATCCCATATCTTGTTAGAATAGCAAGAGATACATGTATAATAAAAAAAATCGATGCAAGATTTTAGTCCGCAGAGGACGTCATTTTACCTCCTTTCAATTTTTACTCCACAATTATGGTTCCTGTTCCCATGCCCATACTGCACTGGAATCTAAAAGTCCCTTTTTTATTTGGAGTAAAATCAATTGTATCACTAGGATTTTTAGAATATTTTGAAACTCCCAAATCCCTTATATTAAATGACCTTAAACAGCCAGTAACGCTAGAATCAAGAGAGATGCTAACTGGTTGTCCAGCTTTGACTCTAATCTCATTAGGATAATAATTTAGGTCCTTCTTACTAATTACTATATGTTGCGTTTCTCCTTGCAAAACGTGCTTGCCTTCAGAAACAACATTTCCATTTACAGCAGAGTTTCCTCCTCTTAAAAAGAAAAATCCCCCTATAACTATTATCAATAGAATCACTCCAACATATATTGTAGATTTTTTTATTTTCATTTCTTTAATACCTCCTTTCGGTATTTAAATTTTTTAGATTGCATACATACATATTTTTAGTTACATTAAGAATTGTAAAACTAAGTATTCCAACTGACGCTATGGATAGTTCAAAACCATCGTAAGGTAAAAAAGACAGG
>Ga0209541_10001314_pt1 | contig 49614 bp, 52 predicted proteins | sample RifCSPlowO2_01_FD_184027 | JGI IMG/M metagenome (GOLD analysis project Ga0209541, IMG submission 184027) | Groundwater microbial communities from Rifle, Colorado - Rifle CSP2_plank lowO2_0.1 (SPAdes) (version 2) | ecosystem: Environmental > Aquatic > Deep subsurface > Groundwater | place... | reverse complement strand
ATTTTAATCGGCTTCATTGTAGTTACAATGTAACTACAACTATTAAATAAAGATTTGTATTCCACAGGATATACAATTCATATTGACGAGAACTAATAATCAACCGACGAAGCTTTCCACATACTGTTTAACGTTATATTTATATAGATAAGCTTATTTAGTATTGCCTATGGAAACTGTAACGATCAGCAAAGAAGAATACGAGCATTTAAAGAGGCTGGAGAAAATTGCTCAAGAAGACTTAATCCGTAGTGTAAGGAGAGGCTTCAAAGACGCAGTTGAAGGAAAAGTTAGAGAGCGCTGAGTTTTTTCTTGATGATATCTTTATAGAGGCCTAAATCCCTTTTTATAGTATTTATTGTTTCTTGCTGAGCTTTCTTATCGCTTATTGTGACAAGTAAAATAGCATCAATTTCTTCATAAACCAGAAAATAAGCTCTGTATTTGCCAAACTTTTTCTCCCTGAAAAAAGGATAGCCCAATGGTTTGCCTACATTCCATGTCTGCTTTAGCTGCTTGATGAGCTGGGCAATCTGATTTTGATATTCTCTTGCGAGCAGTTTTTCCCAAGTGTCAAACTCTTTAGTTGATAAGACCCAGACCATTATTAAAAGTAAGAAAAATCAAAGCTTATATAATTTGTTGTTTTTTACAAATTTACTAGAAGGCCATGCCGGTTCTTATCTCTCCATAGCTATCTTTTCCATTCGTTAATTTCCGGGTGAAAATCAACTTGGTGCTCAGTAATTCCTGATGATAGGTCAAAATCTTTAGCTTGATATCCTCAATTATAGTGCATGTAAATTTCATTCTCACAAAAATAGTTAAGAAAAGATTTAAACTTTATTATTAGATAAATAACCGCCGCAGCCCGGATTTGAACCGGGAGATCCTTTCGGAAACAACCTATCATCCTTGATGTATGTCAACAAGATTCCAGGGTTGCGCAATACCAGGTTATGCGACTGCGGCATAAGAAAATAGATTTATCTAAGTGTTTAAATAATTTGCCAATAAATTTAATATTTGCGTTAAATTGTTAAAAATTAGAAATCACTCAATCATCTCAATCTCAATATTAAGGTTTTCGGGAATAGGAACTCTCATGACAAGCCTTAAAGCCCTTTCGTCAACGCCAAGATCGATAAGCCGTTTATGGATCCTCATTTCAAATCTTTCCCAGGAGGCTTTACCTTCTCCAGAAGGAGACCTTCTTGTTGTAACTCTTAAACGCTTGGTAGGGAGAGGGATTGGGCCACGAATATCAACACCGGTCCTATCAGCAATGTCTTTTATGTATCGACATACTTCGTTGACCTTGTTGATTTCAGTGCTTGCAATTTTTATTCTCGCTTTTGGCATTGTTGTTTCCTTCTGTTTTCTTCATGATAAGCCTTGTTTACCATGACCCTAATTAAAGGTTTAGTGTCAAAATAACAAAAAAATTATTCATTCCTAATTAAGTGGCTTCTTGACTAAGTCAATAACCATTCCGGCAGCGACAGTGCTTCCTGAATCCCTAATTGCAAACCTTGCCAATTGTGGTATTTCAGACTGTTTCTCAACAACCATTGGATGAGTTGGCTTGAATTTGATTATGGCAGCATCTCCATTCTTGATAAAATCAGGGTGTTCCTTAAGGACCTCGCCTGTAGCTGGATTTAGCTGCTTCACTATCTCCATTATCTGGCATGCAACCTGAGCTGTGTGTATGTGGAACACTGGTGTGTAACCGACAGTCACAACAGTTGGGTGGTTCAAAATTATTACCTGAGCTGTAAACTCTGAAGCAACAGTAGGCACATTGTCTGAGTGGCCAAGAACATCACCTCTCTGGATATCTTTCTTGCCAATGCCTCTGACGTTAAAGCCGATATTGTCACCAGGCTCTGCCTGATCAATCTGCTCATGGTGCATCTCAATTGTTTTTACTTCACCTGGAACTCCTTTGCCTTCTCTTCCAGGAACAACAATTATTTTGTCACCTATCTTCATAATTCCAGTCTCAACTCTTCCTACTGGAACAACCCCTATACCTGTGATGTTATAGACATCCTGAATAGGCAACCTTAATGGCAAATTTGTAGGTTTTGAAGGCTCTTTTAGATTATTGATCGCTTCAAGCAGGGTTGGCCCTTTGTACCATGGCATCTTATCTGACTTCTTGACAACATTTTCACCAGGGAAAGAAGCTAATGGAACAAACTGGATCAATTCTGGCTTATAGCCAACAGTCTTAAGCAATTTTGTGACATCTTCCTTGATCTTGTTAAAAACAGATTCTTCATAGTTCTTCATGTCCATCTTATTTATGGCTATGATAAGCTGATCAACTCCTAGAGTCCTTGACAAGAACATGTGCTCTTTTGTCTGAGCCATGATTCCATCATTTGCAGCAACAACTAGAACACCAGCATCTGCCTGGGAAGCTCCTGTGATCATGTTTTTGATAAAATCTTTGTGGCCTGGAGCATCAATTATTGTGAAGTAATATTTGTCTGTCTCAAACCTTTTGTGGGACAAGTCAATCGTGACTCCTCTCTCTCGTTCCTCTTTTAGGTTGTCCATGACGAAAGCAAACTCAAAACCGGCTTTTCCGAGTTCCTGAGCTTTTTCCTTAAGCTTTCTCATTTCCTGCTCGTCAACATTACCTGTATCGAAAAGCATTCTTCCAACAGTCGTGGATTTACCATGATCAACGTGTCCAATAAATACTAAGTTCAAATGTGGTTTTGTTTTAGCCATGTTATAGCTTACCTCCTATTTACTATTGAAGATTCTATGAATTTCCAATATTTTATATACAATTATAAGGAAAAGGGAATTTCAGAGTATTTATAAAACTTGCGGATTTGGGTAGTCATCTTAAATAATCAAGATAAATACCTATAGATTGAATATAAAATAAGGCACAAAATATAAGATTTGCATAAAGGGTTAGCTAAACACCAAGCATTGCATCTGTCAAGCCTTTTCTCTCTTTGAGCAATTTGATGGCCTTTTCAGTAAGCTCTACTGACATCTTCTCAAATACTTGATCAATCAATGAAGAATTTCCTCTCCCGCCAGTTGCAGACCTTAAGTCTGAACTCCAGCCAAACATCTCTGAAACAGGGAGTTTTGCCTTGACTATGACAAGAGCCCCTTCCTGATTCATCTCAAGAAGCTGACCTCTCTTATTATTGACAATCTTTGATATTTCACCCATATATTCAACAGGTGCTTCGATATGCAAAATCTGCTTTGGCTCAAGCATGACAGGTGAAGCAGTCATGAATGAGGCTCTTATACCCTCCCTGACAGCTGGATATAATTGGGCTGGACCCCTATGGATCGCATCTTCGTGCAATTTGCAATCGGTCAATGTAACCTTGACTTTTGCGCATGGCTCCTTAGCTAATGGGCCCCCCTCCATAACATCTTCAAACATATCAAGAACCATCTCCATAATCTCATTAATATGAACAATTCCACGGGTACCATCAACAAGAACATTCCCGTTAAAAACATCCTTAACTTTATCTGCTATCTTTGTATCCCAACCAACTGCAACGAATTTGTCCCTTAGCTCAATATCTCTCTTCTTAAACCTCATCTCTGGAATCTCTCCTGCCTTAATCTGAGTATAGAGCTCTTCTTCCAAAGTCTCAACCACAAAGAATAAATGATTATGTTTATTAGGTGATTTACCCATCATCTCAGTTCCAGCCTTAGTCACACCTTCACGGTATACCACTATCGGAGGTGAAGTCTTGACATCAACACCTTTTTCTGTCCTTATCCTATTTTCAATAACTTCAAGGTGCAGCTCTCCCATTCCATGAAGAAGGTGTTCTCCAGTTTTTTCATTAATTTCAACTTTTACAGTAGGATCTTCTTTGCTGACCTGCTTCAAAACTTCAACAAGTTTAGGCAAGTCACTAGGCTTTTTTGCCTCGATTGCTTTTGTGATAACTGGATCAAAAATATGAGTTATCTGTTCAAATGGCTCTGAAGGCCTTTCAGTTATTGTCTCTCCAGCAAAGCTCTTGACTCCAGCGATTCCTATAATATTTCCTGCAGGGATCGCTTCCACAATCTCCCTTTTTGCGCCATTATAGATAAAAACCTGCTGAACCCTGGAATTCATTTTTCCCCTGTTCAAATAAACATCAACTCCTTTTCTCATTGTTCCTGAGAAAAGCCTTCCAGCAGTGATCTCTCCTGCTGCGGGATCAATTACAATTTTTGTAACAACAAAAAAAACCTGGCCATTTGGATCACAATTTATCAATGATTTGCCGTCTTCACTTTCAACATCACCGTGCCATATCTTTGGCACACGATATTTCTGGGCATCTACAGGAGCTGGAAGATGATCGATGACCATGTTGAGAACAATCTCATGGATTGGGGCTTTTTCTTTCAGGATCTTATATCCGTCCTGCTCACCTGATTTATAGGCTTCAATAACATCTTTGAATGTGATGTTTTTTCTTTTCATGAATGGAATTGATAAAGCCCAGTTATGGAATGCAGATCCGAAACACACAGATCCTTCCTGAACATTAACATGCCATTTTCCCTTAAGTTCTTTAGGAGCAATATTATCAATCAAACGGTTTACTTCAGCAATAGCCTTAACAAACCTGTCCTGCATCTGTTCAGGAGTCAATTGCAGTTCTTTGATTAATCTATCAACTTTATTAATGAATAGGACTGGTTTAACTCTTTCTTTCAATGCCTGCCTAACAACTGTTTCTGTCTGAGGCATAATCCCTTCAACAGCATCGATTAAGATTATTGTTCCGTCAACTGCCCTCATAGCCCGAGTTACGTCACCGCCAAAATCGACGTGGCCTGGTGTGTCCAAAAGATTGATCAAGAACTCTTTTCCATCAAAATCGTGAACCATGGAGACTGCAGCAGTATCAATCGTGATGCCTCTTTCCTGCTCGTCAGCATGAAAATCCATCTTAAGAGCTTTGCCGGCATCTTCCTTTGACATCATTCCTGCGCCGGCTAACAGATTGTCTGTAAATGTTGTTTTTCCGTGATCAATATGAGCTGCTATTGCAATATTTCTGATCCTTTGAGGCTCTCTAGAAATCCTTGTGACCTTCTCAACCATTTTTTCTGCCATAGAAACACCTAAAACATCATCATCTCATGCGCTGTCTTATAACTATGCAGCTCTTTCTTTGTGAACCATAGCGGAACTTCTTTTTTAGCGTCTTGAGAATTTGCGGAAGCATGAATTACATTGTAAACCTGCATGTCCTTGCTGTTTGCGTGCTCCCTGCTGATGTGAGCAAAATCTCCCCTTATTGTCCCTGGAAGCGCCTCATTTGGAAATGTTGAACCGACAATCTTCCTGACAACTTCCACAGCCCTGTCACCTTCAAGAACAATCGCGATTACAGGCCCTTCAAGAATATATTTAAGCATAGTCTTCCAAATCTTATCACCATGCCTTTTTGCGATATCTTCCTTAGTGTAATGTTTTTTTGCAAAATCCTCGTCTATCCATTGCATCTTCATGCCGGCTATCTTGAATCCTGCATCTTCAAACCTGCTGATTACTTTTCCTATTAGTGCTCTCTTAACACCATCAGGCTTTATCAAAACAAGAGTTTGCTCTATCATCTTACATATCCTGTTGTTTTATTTCAATCTTTTCTTTCTTGATAGGCTTTGCATGCTTTACAAATGATTTTGTCCACTTTAAGCTTCTAGCTTTTCTGTGTAACTTAAATTGGTTTTTATAGCATTTGCCTGTACAGAATGGGAAGGTCCTTCCATCTATATCAACAAAGATAAATCCAGTGCCTTTTTCAATTGAATATCCACAAAAACTGCATCTTGCCATTTTACCTTCTCGACTGATTTAATTTCTGAGCTTCGATTTCTGTTTCCCTAAGCATTAACATGTCGCCAACCCTAACAGGGCCTTTGACATTTCTTCTTAAAATCTTATTCTCATCTCTTCCTTCAAGAATCTTGCATCTAACCTGAGTTGCTTCTCCCCTAGTTCCTGTCCTGCCGATTATCTCTTCAACTCTTGCAGGATATGCTCTGGAAAATTCAACGCCGGGCCTTGTAGTTTGAGCAGGAGCCAGTTCTTTCTCGTCCCTTCTTTGTTTTTTAATTGCAGCCATTTTAGATTAGCTTAGCCTTAAGCTCCTTAAGAAGGTCTTTTGCCTCTCCTTCTTGAACTATAGCTATTGCTGTAGTAGGAATATCAATACCAGCTGATGCTCCAAGCTCTTCCCTGCTAGGAACTTCTGCGCAAGGGACTTCCTTTTCCTTGCATAAAAGCGGAAGATGCATCACAATTTCAGGAGGTGTGACATCTTTAGCAATAACGACTAATTTTGCCTGCCCTCTTTCAATTGCCTTTGTAACCTCATTTGCGCCTTTTCTTAGCTTGCCAGTAGCTTTGGCTACTTCAACAGCTTCATAAACCTTGTCTATTAATTCTTTTGAAAGCTCTGCCATTTTTTGGCCTCCAGCTATTTGATTTGAGGATAGAAATATATTCCTCACTCATTCCAGCAATTGCTGAAAATCATCAATCATAGGTAAATAAAAAGAATTTGGCGTGGTTTATAAAGGTTGCGGATTCCGTCATGGAATCCTGGAACATGATTAATTAATCCTAAAGTTTAGTCAATGACTGAATTAATGGTAAATATGCCAACAGTTGACCAATAATTTGGAAAAGCTAATATATTATTAGATTATTCAGCTTGGTATGCCAGACCTAGAAAATATAAAGCAAAAGATCAAGGAATTCAACATAGAAAGAGACTGGGACCAATACCATAACCCAAAAGATGTTATTCTTGCGCTTGTAAGCGAAGTTGGCGAACTAGCAGAATGCTACAGATGGCTAAATGAGGATGAGATTGCCAATGTTTATTCTGATCCTATCAAGAAAAAGAAGATTGAAGAGGAGATAGCTGATATAATGATGAATCTGATAATACTCTCTTACAAGTCAAATATAGATATAATCAAATCTATTGAAGAAAAACTTGAAATGAATAAAAAAAAATATCCTGTTGAAAAGTCAAAAGGAATACATTCAAATCCTATAATGGGAATTAAAGGGAGAGAATGAGATATTTTGTTCTAATAAGAGGGCCGGCAGCAGTAGGGAAAACAACAATAGCAAATGAGCTAGCAAAAATTATTAATGGCCAAGTTATAAGGATAGACAAGATATTGGAAAAGAACAAATTAGATTACTTATCTGGCGATAAATGTGTAAAAAGCACCAATCTGGTCAAGGCCAATCTGATTGCCATAGCTATGTTAAGGAAAATAAAACAGGACAAAGTTGCTATATTTGACCATAATTTCTATCAAAAATCACAGATCAAACATCTGGTTGATAATCTTAAAAATTTTAAAGGCAAATGTTTTATATTCACGCTCAAAGCAGACCAAAAAGAATGCATATCAAGAGACAAAAAGCGGATAAAAGGCTTGGGACAAAAAAGGGTCAAAGATGTCTATGCACTAAATTCAAAATTCAACTATGGAATAATGATCGATACAAATGGAAAAACCGTAAAAGAAACTATTGACAAGATCCTCATCAATTTACCTAATCCTGAAACATCTTAAATGCCTTGTTGATGTCAGATCTCTTCAGCTCTGGCCAATATTTCTCTGCAAAATAAATTTTTGAATAAACAGAATCCCAGAGAAGCAAGTTAGGGATTGTGTGCTTCAAGCCAGTCTTTAATATCAAGTCCGGAGGTATGAAATAAGACGAATAAAGGTTTTCTTTCACAATCTCTTTAGTTATCAAATCCGGGTCAATCTTGTCTGCCTTAACCTGCCTTGCGATTATCTTCAATGCATCTGTTATCTCTTCTTGTCCGCTGTAATTAATGCAGATATTCATAAAAAATGCATCATAATCCCTAGTTTCATCCATCAATTCTTTTATCGGAGTAATCAGCCTCCCAGGAAGATCATACCATTTTCCCAAAACTGATACCTTGACCTTGTTTTTGTGGATTGTAGGATCTTTCTTAAGATCATTTAGAAAATTAATCAAAGAATCAAGCAAGACAGAAAAATTTTCTGTGTCCTTCCTGGTTGATGAAGGCACAGCCAAAACAGTAAGTATAGTAATATTATGCTTCACTTGGATAGTGACCAGGTTTTTTAGGATTATGAAACTTTTTTTGTAAGTTTCAGCAAGATCAAGCTTTTTTTCCTGCGAATGCCTAAAGATGCCTTCCATAGTAAGGGCAAGATGATTAGGGAATTTGAGCTTTATACTGCTTTCTCCTTCAGTATCTGGCTTTGGAGCTATAAGCTCCTTAACTTTTTCTATTCCTTTTCCTAATACAGTCTCCTCAGGCATAATTACCCCCCTATTGATAGGTCAAAATGATTCTAGATTTATAAAGATTGTGCAAGGATTTGTGGTTTTTTGGGAGATTGACTGATAAGATTTATATAGTACAATAAATGAAAAATTAAGATGTCATTCCTAATAGTTATGTATCTATTCTGCCTAGCTGCATTAGCCGTAGGCACTTTCACAGACATAAAGACAAGAGAAGTGCCAGATTGGGTGAATTATTCACTCATTTTTGCTGCATTTGGCGCAAGAATAATCTATTCTGTCGGCATGCACGATTATTATATATTGCTATCTGGAATTATAGGCTTTTTAATATTTATGGGCTTAGCTTATTTGATGTTCTACACAGGCCAATGGGGAGGAGGAGATGCCAAGATGATCATGGGGCTTGGTGCATTTATTGGCTTAGAGATTTCGCAAATATTTCATCAAAGCTTGCTTGCAATTTTCAACATGCCGTTAATAAGCTTTTTCACCAACATTATTTTTGTTGGGGCTTTTTATGGATTGTTATGGAGCTTTGTGATCTCAATCTGGAAAAGAAAAATATTCCTACCTGAATTCAATAAGATAATCACGAAGGAAAAAAAGACCAAATTGACAGTAATGATCGTATCATTCATAATCATAATTGCAGGAGCCATAAGCTATTTTAGTGACAAGATGATAAGCTCAATACTTATTATCATCGGAATAATGCCTATAGCAGCCTTCTACATGTATGTGTATGTTAAGGCAATTGAAAACAGCTGTATGATACGGAGTGTAGAGCCAAAAGAACTTACAGAAGGCGATTGGATAGTTGAGGATATCATTGTCAAGGGAAAAAGGATTTGCGGACCAAAAGATCTGGGGATAGAGAAAAAACAGATACAAAAATTGATAGGATTGTACAGCAAAAAAATGGTTGGCAAGATCAAAGTCAAGGATGGGATACCGTTTGTGCCTAGCTTCCTGGCTGCGTTTATTATCACAATGATCTATGGCAATATTATATTTCTGATTGTATAGACATACAATGTAAAATCCTAATTGGTCAGATATATGGATAAGATCCATTTTGATCAAGGATCAAGAAATAATACGTTTATAGCATTATTATGCTATCCTTCTAATCTGCCTGAGAAGATAATTGTCAGTGCTCTCTTTAATTTTTTCAACCTTTGACTCTATCTTTAACGGCTCTTTCTTAACTTCCTCGAAAGCACCGATACTCTTTGTGAATTCCTTTATTTTGAGCTCAATAGTTGACATCTCTTCTTCATCAAGCTGCCTTGGCTGCCATGTCAACCCAAGATTATCATTCTCAGACCGAGGGATCACATTCATCGTGAAATGAGGAGCATCTTGATTTGCTGCAGTTCCATTCTGGATAATTATGTTTGTTCCCTGGATATTCAATGATTCAAAAAGAGAGCTTGACACTTTATTTGCGATCTTAAAAAGGTCCCCAATATCAAAATCTGGAATGCTTTCAAGAATAGGCCTGTGTTCTTTAGGAGAAACGATTGAATGGCCCAATGCAGCTGGAGCATCTGAAAGAAAAACAAGATTTTTCTCGTCCTCAAACAACATCAGGTCTTTCTCTGATCTTTTTAAACATATCTCGCAGTCTGTCATCATGCACCTGTCAATAGATTTGCAATATCATCAAGATCAACTTCTTTGCCATCTGAAAAGCCTTCATTATCCGGCTTTTTTGGTTTTTTTTCAATTTTTTTAGGTGATTTTTCGGCTGGCTTTTTTTCAGCTGACATTTTCTTATCAGATTGTTTTTTTTCAGCAGGTTTTTTCTGTTCAGCCTTTTTTAGTTCAGAAGCAATTTCTGATTCAGCGGCGTTAACTTCATCTGCGACAGGCAATTCAATATCCTCAAATTCAGCATCTTGAATAGCGGGTTTTTGCAATACTTCAGAAATCAAGTCAAGATCTGACTCTTTTTTTTGCGCTGACTTTTCCATTTCTGGCTCATCAGCTGACTTCACACCAAAATTCCGGTTGATTGCTTTGGAGATTGCTTTCTTTACAGCCAAAAGATCTTGCTTTGACGCTTTTTTGCTAGGGATATCGATCTTTAAGCCGTCATTATCTTTTCTTGGGATAATGTGAAGCATGAAGTGCTGGGCTCTTTGGCCTGCAGCGACACCATTTGCAATGAAAATCGTTGTCCCTTCAACTTTTAATGCTTTTAGCAATGAGGCGCTTAGATGCTTAGTTATCTTTGCAATATGCTCAATGATCTGGTCAGGCATCTGAGGCATGATCGAATAATGCTCTTTTGGCATAAGAAGGATGTGGCCTGGATTTGCTGGATTTATGTCAAGGATAGCAATAACATTCTCATCATCATAGACTTTTCTTGACTGGACCTTTCCTGCAACAATCTGGCAGAAGATGCACTGCTGTTTCTGGAACTGCTTTAATTCCTCAGGGCTCATATTCTTGAGCTTTTCCTGAAGCTCTTTTACCTGCTCTGGTGTAGGCTCTGCCATAAATCATACTATTATTAGTGAGTATATAAAAATTGCCATGATTTGAGTAATATAGATTATATGCCGCAAATCTTTTTAAATCAGCAAATAATTCTCGGAGCAATGAGAAAATTTATATTTTCGATAACACAGGATCATGGAAGGTATAAAACTATAGATTATAAGTTGGGTGATTCAAGAAAAGATGGACAGCAATGGAAACAGTATGTCAAAAATGGAGATACAGCTGATACTGTAAGGCAAACAGCAAAACCGGCTGCAAATCCTGATTTGGAGCCAAGATTATATTATGGAAATGAAGGGGTTGGAGTTCTTTTTGGATTTGGCAAAAAGTCAGGAGAATCAAAGATTACAGAACAGTTTATTTCCTGTTTTGGCTGCAGCTATCACGAACCAGAAAGGGATATTTTGATCTTTCGGAATCTGAACATAAGTCAACTCTTTCTATTCATGAATGCCACAATCCATCAGCAGATTCCTCAGGGGCTGCTTACAGATGTATACCAACAGTTTATACTAGATAGGACAACAATTGATTGCTCTGTCAATCAGATAAAGACCTCATTAGCTTATGTGATAGATGAGTTATATGATAAGGCAAGAGCTAATTAAGATATTTCTTCGCAAGAGTGTAGGCTTCATCAACATTTATTGCCTGCAGGCATTTATTGTCTGTGCAGGGAGTTTTTCTGTGATTAAATGCAGAGACGCAAGGACTGCATGCTAAATTTGAATACATGATATGGATGTTTTGATTGTTTGTTACCGGTGAATATAAAACAGGAGTTTCAGGGCCGAAAAACACGATCATCGGAATATCTGTCAGGGACGCAAAATTAGGAGTTCCTGAATCATTGCAGACAAGGAGTTTTGAAATGTTAAATGTATCAATCAATTCCCTTAATGTTGTCTCGCCTGTGAAGTCTATTATTCTGTCATCATCAATGCTTTTTTTGATCTGCTGGGCTACAGGCTTTTCTGAGTTTACACCAATAATTACAGCAACTGATTCAGGATTATCAAGGATTTTTTTAATTAATGAAATGTAGCTCTCAATAGGCCATCTTCTTATTGGAAGAAGGGCGCTTGCATCTGGATTTATCAAGACAATCTTACTTTTTGAAGAAAGTTTTGGATAAAAAAACTTTATTTTATGATAGATCTTGTTTTTTGCCGCATTTTTCGAAATCAATTTTAAATAATTAATGTCTGAATCAGGGATATTTATCTTTGTATAAGGCATTTGTTGTTCTAATTTTATGGAATAGACCATTGAAAGAAAGTTTTTGCTCATGTGCATGTAAGGATTGTAGAATACTTTATGAGTCTGGAAAGTGCCACGATACAATCCTTCTGAATGGAAGTTGTAAAAGCCTACGCGCTCTTTTGCGCCAGAAAGATAGCTTAATATCGAGCCAACTCTTGAAAATAGTTCCATATCAAATACAACATCTATTCCTTTAAGCCTTAGCTCTATCATTCTTATTGTAGCGTCAAACAAAATGGTGAAGATATTATTGTCTCTAATAGTTATAACTTGCTCTTTTGGTATTATATTTAGGATATGAGCGCTTTCTGCATTTTTCTTAAACATAAGGAAGTATATTTTTGCGTCTGGGTAAAATGACTGGAGTTTTTTGATTGCAGAATAAGAGATTATCGTTGAGCCCATCTCTGCCAATTCTATGAATAAGAAGTTTTTTCTTTTGGAACTTGGCTTTTTTAAACCCAGAAAGCGTATGAAGCTGTGCCACAAAGAAAGGATTATGCAGATTGGGATTCCAACATACTTGTCAACTAATCTCATCGTGTCAACTTTCATGGTTCTTGGGAAGTTTTGATTGTTTATAAAGTTTGTTGGTGGATTTATATTTTTCAGAACCGAAAGCTTTATATATAATAACTTATGTAAGGTAAATAAGTTTAGTTAGTTTGATTAATTTTATTAATTAAATAAGTTATTTTCAGTTTGATTTTATAAAAGAGGATGTTCATTGACAAGAGTAAACATAGAGATAAATGATGAAATCCACAAGAAAGCAAAGCTTACAGCTCTCCTTCTAAACAAGACTCTGATCGAATACATAAATGAAGCGATTAATGAGAAGAATGAGAAGGAGAGCAAGACTGCTGGCAAAAAAGAGGTGAAAAGATGAGAATTAAAGGAGAGAACTCGCAAAAAAATAAGACTTTGAGTTCTGTTAATGGATTTAGGCCTTTATTCTCAAGAATAGTCACTCTTTACCTAGCGATAGCTCTGCTGATTTTGCCTGTTAACATACTTGCTGAGGATTCAATAAATACTGAACTGATAAGCAATGATTCAACAGATCTTGGAAGCTTTGGAAAAATAACTACTATGGATATTGTTCAGACAAAACAAGAATTTACTTCTTTAATGGTCAGGTCTGTTACAGCTGTGCCTGTGCAAGGAAGATTGACTAACTCATTTGGAAATCCTGTAGTTTCACAAAACATTTATGTCTGTATTTCTGAGGGAACTCAGGAAGATTGCACAACAACTTCTACAGATTCAAAGGGATTATTCAATGTAGATGTTAATTTTGATCTAGAAGATCCTCATTCAAAACACCTCCTAAACATCTGGATCGGAGCTGGCAAGACTGGAGAGCAGGTTGTCAGCGATGAAGATTTTTATCCAGGTGGCGGGCCGCAGGGAGATTTGGTTGTGAATGGAAGTTTGGAAGTTAGAAACGATACAAATATTCAGGGAAATCTGAATATTACAAATACATTATCAAGTAATGTTGGCATGTTAACGCTTAAGGCGCCAGCACTAATTTCTTTCTATGCAGGTGGTATGGAAGAGATGGTCTTAAGCAGCGATGAATTACAAATCACCAATAATCTAAATGTGACTGGCTCGGCAACAGTCTCAGGCAAATTAGTTTGTTTGGCAGACGGTACAAATTGCCCGCCATCTGGCTCGGGAGATATTACTGCAGTCAATAATGGAACAGGTCTATTAGGTGGAGGAACAACAGGAGATGTTAGTTTAAGTGTTGACACAGATGCTGTGCAAATCAGAGTAACTGGAACATGCGCTGCAGGAAGCAGCATTAGAGTTATAGACCAAAATGGGCTTGTAACCTGCGAGCCTGATGATTCTGGCTCAAGCATATGGAACCTAACCGGAAACGATATCTATTACAACAATGGAAATGTTGGGATTGGGACATCAACACCTTTGTCAAAGCTTTCTGTTGAAGATTTAACAAGCAACAGTATAAGTGAAGTAATTGTAAGTGCACCTAATCCGTCAATAATACTCAAAAATACACTCCAAACGCCGGATAACCAAAAGTTTAGAATAATAAGTTTCAGCAATGTTTTGAAGATTGACAGCCTGCTAGACAATGAAATAACTGATCATGGCGGCATACTATCCATCGAAAGAGACGGAAAAGTAGGCATCAATACAAATAATCCCCAAGCAACCCTTGAAGTTGTTAATGATGGGACATTTGATTCACAATTCGCGGTTGGAACAGGTTCTGGTGCCCGGACAGGAGACATGTTTATGGTAACAGCATCTGGAGATGTAGGAATTGGAACACAAACACCCTCTGGTAAACTTGATGTAAACGGAACATTGGCAGTATCAGGAACTGCAACAGTTGCAGGGAGCCAAGTTTGTACACAGGCAAATGGACTCTGTGCGACTACAGGAACTGGAGATATAACAGGAGTAGCAGCTGGAACAGGTTTAACTGGAGGCGGAGTTTCTGGAGATGTCACATTAAATGCAAATACAACCTATCTGCAGAGAAGAGTAGCAAACTCGTGTCCGCCACAAACTAGCATTCAGACAATAAATGCAGATGGCTCTGTTGTTTGTGATCAGGATGATGTTAATGATGCTGACTCTAGTTCAACAAATGAAATACAAGATGTAATTCCAAATCAAGGTTTAATGAGGGATGCTTCAAATAGGTTTGGATTGATAAACACATGTGCAGATGGCCAGATTTTGAAGAGAAATCAAACGTCAGCAACATGGTATTGCGCAAATGATGATTTAGGAGCAGGATCTTCAGGAATTGGAAGTGTGGATTCAGTTTCACCAACCTTGCCTGGAGGAAATATTGATTTACAATCAGGCCTAGCAATTACAATTACGCCAGATGATGCAAATGACAGGATAACAATTGCTGTTAATCCAACTGCATTAGACCCAATTTATGTTAATGAAGGCCAATCAAATTCTGTCACAAATGGAATGATTACAGCAGACACAATAGATACTGAACTAGCTCCAATTTATGAGACAGGTTCTGCCTATGATTCAAGATTTGTAAATGTAAACGAACCCAATTCAGTTGCTGCAGGAATGATCCAAAATGGTGCAATTGATCAATCAAAACTATCAACCACAATGTGTGCAAATAATGAAATATTGAAAAAGATAGCTGGTTCATGGCAATGTGCAGCTGATGATTCATCTTCTGGAGTTAATTCAGTGACAGCAGGCCAAGGAATGACCAATGCTGGAACTCCAACAGATCCCTTGCTTCATGTTGGTGCAGGAACAGGAATTACTGTGAACGCAGATAATATACAAGCAGATTGTAATGCAATAATCGGACATGCATGCGGCGCAGATAATGTAAATGACGCAGATTCAAATCCAACAAATGAGATACAAAATGTTATAGCAAACCAAGGATTAATACGAGATGCATCTAACAACTTTGGATTAATAGATTGTACTAATGGAGATGTTCTAAAGAACACTGGTGCAGGTTGGGCTTGCGCGCCAGACGATTCTGGTTCAGCAGGAGTTGGAAGTATTAATTCAGTTTCCCCCTTCACACCTGGAGGAAACATTGATTTACAATCAGGATCAAGCATTACAATTACTCCGGATGGGGTCAGCAGCATAATAAATCTTGACGTAGACACCAATGTTATTCAAAATAGAGTCTCTGGATCATGCGCAGCTGGACAAAGCATTAGAGCAATTAATTCTCTTGGACAAGTAACCTGTGAAGTGGATGATGCTGGCGACAACCTTGGAAACCACATCGCCACATTAAATCTTAATATGAATTCAAGGAATATAACAAACGCTAATCAGATAAGTGGAGTTTCAGAAACATTGACTGGATCCTTGGCAGTCGGCCAGGACATTGCTGGTGCAGGCAATCTTGACATAAACCAAAATGCAAATATTGGAGCTGATGCACTAGTTGTCAACTCAACAACTGGAAAGATTGGAATCGGAACTGCAAATCCGACAGTAACTTTGGATGTTAATGCTGCAGATTTAACTCACCTAAAAATTTATTCGAATAGCAAAAGAGTTGTTGACTTGGGAGATTCTATATCTAATGCTACTGCTGGTGGCAGATTGGGGCTTTACTATGAAGAAGACCTACCAAATAATTCAAGTGTGGTATTAAATGCAAAGGGGGTTTCACATTTCCCCGGCCCATTTGGAATAGGCACAAACGAACCAACATTTAATGCGAGTTTAGAGATAAACGGATCAATCCTCCGAACAGGAAGTATAGTAAACGGATTTTCAGCAACGAATCTGGGCTCTGATGGAGCAGTACTGGCAAATTATTCTGCAGTTTCTGGCGGACAATACAACAATGTAACAAAAGATTGGTCTGTTATTAGCGGCGGTGCAAATAACTCATTGGACAGCCTTGGATCAGCAATTGGAGGAGGCTATTATAATTTAATCAGTGGAGTTAACTCTACTGCTTCAGTAATCTCAGGAGGATCACAAAACTTAGCAACTGGATATATTTCAACTGTTGGAGGAGGACATGCAAATAGCGCAAATGGAAACATTTCAACAATAGGCGGAGGAGAAGTAAATTCCATAAGTGTGCAAGGCAGATATTCAACTATATCTGGAGGATTCCTTAATATTGTTAACGCTGAGAAATCAACGATATCAGGAGGTTCAAACAATACTGTAAGCGGAAATTATTCATCTATTGGTGGAGGGCTCGTTAATACTGTGACTGGGCAATATTCAGCGATTGGAGGAGGAACCTTAAATAGCGCAGCTGGTGATACAACAACTATTGGAGGAGGATATAGCAATTCCGTAAATGGAACCAGAACTACAGTTTCAGGAGGATATAATAATAGCGCCACCTTTTTTTACACAACAGTTGGTGGCGGATATAATAATAGCGCAAGCGGAGCATCTGGCACAGTTTCTGGAGGATACAAAAATAGGGCAATTGGAGCTGCAGCAACAATTTCTGGAGGAGAAAGCAACAATGCTATATTGAGTTATTCGACTGTGGCAGGAGGATACAATAACAGCGCTAACGGTGCAGCTTCAACTGTACTTGGAGGAAGCAATAATATTGCAAGCGGCACATCTTCAATAGCAGCAGGAGTTTCTGCATCTGCACAAAATAACAATGCAGCTGTATTTGGATTAACAGGAACTCAATGCACCTCTTCTGAAAATAATCAATTCAAGATTTGCGCCGGACAAGTGTTCATTGATGCACCACTCATGATGATCACAAGCAATAACAAAGACTGTTCAACTTCAGGTGATATTTATGTGGCTTATTTTGGTGAAGATAAATCGTGTAGTGATGTTTGCTTGTCAATAAACGAATGTGTAACTGCCCCTGAATCATTTAGCGGTCTAGACGGAAGCCAACTTATGGATGAATTTCAAACAGATCCTTATGGAGTCAAATGCCATTGCCGAGGTTCAGCATAAAATAAAATTGCTACAAATGAAAAAAACAAATAAGCAGGTTGTTGTATTATTAATCATTTTGACTATTTTGTTTAGTATAATCCCTGCTTCAGTTACTGCAGAATCAGTAAACTTGCAAAATGCTGATAAGATTAAAAGTACTCCACAAGGCACATTCGGAAGAATAAACATAATTGAAAAAGAGGCAAAAACGATCCAAGACAGAGAAAAACTTAACAGCGCTTTTAATGGAAGCTCGCAAAATTATGATATTATGGGAATTATTGCAAAAGATGCAGTTATTATTTCCAACACTCCCATATCTAATGACACTATTCGAGAAACTTCAGATATACCATCAGGAGAATTCAATTCAAGCAATTACAGGATCATGATTCCATTCATTGACCCATTAGAATGGCAGGAAATATGTGGCGATGGGATTGACAATGACAACAATGGCCTTACAGACTGCATGGATCCAGTCTGCTACAGCATCAATTCAAGCATAATATCTGCAGATATACCAAACAGCTTCAGCTGTGAACAGACTCAGCAAGCAACTGTAGTCATGAACAATACAGGATGTGCTGCATGGACACAAGCAGAACTGTACAGATTAGGCGCATTAAATGACTCAATAGCATTTACTGATGATATTCAATTAGGTCCAGCAGATAACATCTCTAATGGACAGCAAAAAACATTCACATTCATTATGACCGCTCCTTCAACTAATGGAACATACTTATCAGGATGGCAGATGAAACAAGACAATAACTTATTTGGACAGTATATCAGCAATCAGATAACTGTAAATCCAATAGCAGAGGTATGCAATGACGGACTCGACAATGATTGTGACGGAACAGCAGACTGCACAGATTCAGATTGCGCAGGATTTGAAGATGCTGAATATGTCAATGATACAATGCCAGGAACAATCAATTGTGAAAGAAACCAATCTGCGATGATAACTTATAGAAATAACGGATGCAACAACTGGAATGAAAGTTATGTGATGAGCTTTTCAGGAGATGCAAGCACATTTATTGGAGCAAATAATCTGACTGTCGGAAATGTTAGTTCTGGGCAGAATATTATGTTGCAAATGAATCTCACTGCCCCAACAAACAACGGGCAATTTAATTTAGGATTTAGGATGAATAATGGAACTGCTGGCTTTGGTGAACTCTTCAACCAAAACATTGATGTTACAGGGCAATGCAACCAGACAAGCATTGTGATATATTATCCAGAAGTTGGAGATACCATAAACGGCACTCTAAATGTGACTTATGTAAACAATTATAATAATACCCCCGAAATATCCATAGATGGAATAATCTGGCAGCAGCCAACCACATGGAATTACCACACATGGAATACAGATGTTGAAGAAGAAGGGATACATACAATACAAGTAAGAGATATCGATGGATCCGGAGAATACGTTCATTCCAATCTTGTCATAGTGATAGTCAGAAAACTTTCAGGAACGTATGATGCGACACCGCCAGAAAACCTTACAGTTATCGATGATGGGGAATGGACAAATGATAAAGATTCACTTCATGCAAAATGGTATGCATTTGACAGGGAATCAAAAGTGTTCTACAAATACCAAGTATACGATGAAAACACAGACACATGCATCTATCCTGTGCAGACAACAAACTGCAGTTTCAACATAACTTCAGCAGCATGGAAAGATGCGCCAAAATACGGCCTTGGAGAAGAAGCAACTGTAGAAAATCTGACTTTAGATGAAGGCCATAATTACACATTCAGAGTTGTTGCTGTCAATTCATATTTCATATTCAATGCAACAGATCCAATAAAAAAATCTGATGGAATTATAACTGATTTTAGCGCTCCAGATAAACCTACATCACTTAGGTCAGACACTCACAATAACAATTCTTGGTCAAAAATCGGAAACATAGAATTCGAATGGCAAGTTCCTGATGACAACGGGCCTCCTTCAGGCATAAGAGGATTCAGCTATATTCTCACCCCCAACCCAAATGAGACCCCTGATTATGTAGCTGAGGGAGACCCGTCAAATTTAATTGACGAATTAAACCACACATACAATGGAGTGGTTGATGGAACATATTATTTCAGAGTAAGAGCAGGAGATAATGCAGGAAACTGGGGGAATTACAGCCAATATATTGTGAAGATTGATGTAACACCGCCTGGACCGCCGCAGATCAATCAAACGAGCTTTGCAGTAAATGAAGAATCACTAAATCTTGCATGGATAGGATCGCAGGATGGCAGCGGATCACAGATAGATTACTATATGATTAATGTGAGTTATGAAAATGAAACATTCTATAGGCAATTTAATACCACTGATAATCAAACTACTGAAACTATCAATATTGCAAATGGAAGATACTTGATCTCAATATATGGTGTGGACAATGTTGGATTGATAAGCGAAGCTAGTGATGTTATGGAAGGATTGATAGATACAATCGCTCCAAGAATCTTGTTCATCAAGCCAAACGGATTAATTATAAGCAATCAGCCAAAAGTTGAAGTCTGGGCTGATGAAGTCGTAAACTGCAGACTAGGCGCAAATCATTTCACTTTCAATAATTCATCCATTAATGTGCAAAGAATATTGATAACAGAAGCAACACAGTTAATCATTGTTTGTGAAGATGCTGTAAGGAATACCGTAACTGAAACAGTTGAGGTGGATGTTGACACATCACAAAGAGTTGAATCATTTGATATCAGCAAGTCAGATACTTATTATCTTGGCCAGGACATTAACATAACAGTGCAGACAGATCCTCAGATCGGAGAAATTCCTAAAGAAGACTTTGTAGTCAAGGTTGACAACATCACTATAAATGATATTACGGTAAGAGACAAAACACAAGGAAGATATGAGATCGTATTCACGGGCCCAATCAGTGCTGGAGATTATGATTTAGACGTTGAAGTGCAGGGAATTATAGAAAATGACACTTTAACTATAACTGACCTTGATTTAAGTGTGAGCTATAGTGATTCGCTTACAGGAGAGTCTGACAGGATCAGATATTTGGTAGGGAACAACATGATGGTAGGTGTTGCAACAGATGCCACTGATGCTGAAGCTGGCAGCAACTCAATGTCTTCAAGTGTGGGTGAAGGCTATACATACATATTTGTAACAAAGCCAGATGCAGATCCAGGCAAAACTGAAAGGTTTTTGAAAACCAAAGAATTCAATGAACTGTTCAATCCAAGCTTTGGATACCAGATACAAAGGGATTCATACCAGATAAACACCCAAGTGGAATACAAAGACATAAAGATATCCGGGACAGACAGGCTTCCTGCAGGACAATACAATGTTATCGTTAGAAACAAGGGCATAGATCCTGCAACCGGGCAGAGCATTGTTGAGATTGATATAATATGAGGGTAAAATAAGATTTAAATTAGATATAAATAAAAAAGTTAGAAATAAAATAAAAAAGAAATAAAAAAATAAATAATTTACGTTTTCAAACGCACAAAACACTTGGTGAAAACGCAAGGAAGCACAACTTTAAATTAAGAAAATCCGATAAAAATGGAAAATGATGGAAAAAAAATCGCAGCTTTACATTTTCGCGGCACTAATATTGATAGGGATAGCGTTCACAATAGCAAGCTCAAGAAATATCAGCCTGCCAAAAAAGGCAACAGCATTTGACAGCTTAACTTCAAATTTCAAAACAGAGGCGCCAAAAGTGGTCAATAGAGCAATAATGGAAAACAAAAATGTTTCGACAGAAGTGTTGGCATTTGCAAGCCAATATCAGGAGTATGCAAGATCAAGAGATCCAAGCATCAAATTTATGTATGTGCTTTTCGATGAAGACAAAGTGCTGGTCGAAAATTACATGGGAGAGAAAATCGAAGTGTATTATGATAGAAGATATGATATTGAGAGCAAAAATTATGTTTTGCTTCCAAGAAAGGACATTGAGTTAATGGCTGTAATTGATAATATTGATTATGATTTTTATCTGGCTGATGGTATGCTTGGCATAAATGCAGTATTCAAGTCAGATAAAGAAGGAAACGTGAGGATAAGCGTAATAAAATAGTTTTTCGACATATAGTGCGCTAATAAAAATATAAAAAATAAGATATTCACTGATAAAAATTAAAAATTTAGACAGAAAATGAAAAAAAACAAAAAAGCAGACTTTATATGGATATCATGGGTGCTTTTGATGGCATTTGCGGTCGCATTGAGCGCAATGATGTACAATTGGATATTTAACTACACAAAATCATCAGCAGAAAAGATAGAGGAAAGAGCATTGAACTCGCAGGAATGCAGCTATATCGGAATAAGCATAGACAGCTACTGTCAGGACACAAAAAACATTTACCTAGACATAACAAACAGAAACAACCTAAAAGTTGATAATGTGCTTGTCAGGATGTATGATGTGTACAATGACCCCGTATCAGAAGCAAAAGAAGAGCAGTTCATACTAGAGCCTGGCAAAACAGCAAAATTGACCGTTGTAAAAAACGGCCTTGTCAAGACTGTTGAAGTTGTGCCTGCCACAATAAAAGGCAAGACTGAGATAATCTGCACCAATCGAGTGGCAAAAGCTGATGATATCAATTCAGCAAGCGCAAATTGCACTTAATAATCATGTGTATGAACGATAAAATTAATAGATGAGATTAAAAAAATCCAGTAAAAAAAAAGAGGTGAATAAATTGAGAAACAAACAGATTATTCTAAACAAAAAAGCTGTATCTCCATTAATAGCAACAGTCCTTTTAATGGCATTTGCTGTAGCACTTGGAGCAATAGTCATGACATGGGGAAAAAATTATGTCACACAAACAACAAATTTGGATGAGCCAAACAAGCAGATTGCTTGCTCTTATCAGGTTAGAGGAGAACTGATAACGCCTCCAGGAAAAAATGCTGTGTGCACTCCCACAACTAACAAACTGACGTTCATATTCAGGAATGGCCCTTCGATGGATGTGCAAAAACTCAAAGTAACTGCAATCAATGACCAAAATATGGTATTCAACGGGAACCAAACAATATTAATCGGCAAAGCAGACATAAAGAATGTGGATATTCAATTTTCAAGCGACACCAATTTCGGAAATCTGAGACAGGTCATAATCAATCCGGTGATTGAGTACAACGGCCAGGAAGTTATCTGCACAGATGCTGTAAATCCAGTCACTGACATAGGAAGCTGCTAGGTGATAAAATGGACATATTTGAAAAAAGAAGGCCAAACCTTTTCGAAAAGGCAATTTTAGTGGTGGGAATAGCAATGACCATACTCGGTTTTTTCCTTATCAACAAGATGTACATGAAAGATGCAATGATGACATGGAACCTGATAATTTCATCCTTCCTTTGGCTGATAACAATATTGTTATTGATAATGGCAAGCGCGAGCCAAGACATAAAGGAAGAGATTTCAATACTTATCAGGGAGACAAAGCAGGAAATAACCCTGCTTAGGGAAGACTTAAGGAAGCATGGCAGAAAATGAGCAAGATATGAGAAAGATAGCAATAAAAAAAAATAGATTAATTAAAAAAGATTAAATTAATTTACGTTTTCAACCGCACAAAAATACTTGGTGAAAACGCAAGGAAGAAGAACATAATTTAAGAAAAATACGACAATTAACATAAAATAAATAAGTTCCGTTTTCAACCCCACAAAAATGCATGGTGAAAACGCAAGGATGCAGATTTTAAGATTAAGAAAATTCGATGAATGAATAAAATGGGAAAAAATAGAAAAATCAAAATGATGCAGCTAACAATAAGCAAAAAAGCTGTATCTCCATTAATAGCAACAGTCCTGCTGATGGCATTTGCTGTGGCTCTAGGAGCAATAGTAATGACATGGGGCAAAGAATATGTTGAGGCAACGACAGAAGATGTCAGCGCTAGCACCTTAAGCATGAGGACATGTTCTCTTGACGTCAGCTTGGACATAATGAGGATTGGAAGCCAGACAACATTATGCTATAGGAATGCTTCTGGCCAAAAAGCTGTTGAATTCATTATAAACAACAGGGGCAGCAGGATTGATGACTTGCAGGTTTCATTGATTGGAAAAGACAATGTGGTTTTTACAAACAGCTCATTATTAAAATCGCCGATTGAGCAGGCTGGAGTCAGAAAGATAACAGTTAATTATGATGTATCACAAAACCTTGATCCTCTCCAGCAGATAATAATCACTCCAAAAATAAAGATAAATGGGGAGCCAATTTATTGCACTCAAAGATCATTGGAATATGATATCATAGACAAATGCACTTGAATGAAGAATGAGATTAATTTGAAACTGAATATTAATTATGAATTGAGCAAAGAACAACCATGACACAAAAAAAAGGAGATATCTGGATATCAGCAATCCTTTACATACTTATTGCAGCTGTTGCAATGGTGCTTATACTTCAAGCAGGAATCCCGTTGCTTGACAGGATGAAAGACCGCACAACATTTGAGAAATCCAACAGAGTATTGTCCTCACTCGACCAGCAGATCAACGAGGTTGCAAACGAAGGTGAAGGCTCGCAGCGAGTAGTTCCCTTAGAAGTTAGAGAAGGCGATGTTGTGATCGACGAAGACAAAAATGCGATAATATGGGAGATTGAGACCAAATCACAGATAATTGAGCCTAGGACTAGTATGCAGATAGGCAACCTAAAGGTATATTCAAATATTGATGTAAATACGATTGAAACAGAAGACACTTATAACTTGTCTAACTCAAGAATTAAAGTGGTTGCAAACAAACACCTGCTTGGGGACGGTTTAGACATAAATGAAGTCATAAAAGAAATCTATTTTATCGGCGAAAACCTCAACGAAATAAAAGTCCCGGGAAAATTTACATTCAAGCTGTGCGCTGAAGCAGATTCAGAAATCGGTACAGGCTATACAGAATTGATACCAACGGGAAACAACACAAATATTGGATCAGCCAAACTAATAATCCACATGACCAAATCAGACACAGATTCCGATTGCGGCAGAAATTATGATATAGAGATTGTCCTGGACAGCCAGGCAGACTTTATAAAAACAAGAGTGCTGAATTTGGACACAAGATAATTTAACATAAAGCAATGAATTATCGGAGATAAAATACTAAAAGTGGCAAAATAATACATAAGTTAAAAGATATAAAGATAAAATAAATCAGCAGACAAAATAAATAAAAATGAATTAGAACAACAGACAAAACAAATCAATAAATAAAATAAATCAACATAAAACAAATCAATAAATAAAATAAATCAACATAAAACAAATCAATAAATAAAATAAATCAAGATAAAACAAATCAATAAATAAAATAAATCAAGATAAAACAAATCAATAAATAAAATAAATCAAGATAAAACAAATCAATAAATAAAATAAATCAAGATAAAATATCAAAGAAGATAAATTAGGATTAAGAGAAAAAAAGAGGTAAAAAATGCCAATATTCAACTTTTTTGGAGCAAAGAAGGCAAGCAGATTAGCGCCAGTGCCTGAGGCAAATGAAGAAGAAGAGCAGAATGATAATCCTGATGCAGAGATGACAGAAAAGCAAACGGCAGACAGGGAAGTCAAGAGCGATTCTGGATTTTACATTGACCTAAGGCCAAAAATGATCCAGATACCAGAAATTAAGAAAAAGGAAGAAATAAACATAAGATATCCATTAATACCTCCATTCGCTTATGCCCATATCTTTTGGGACACAAACAACAATGAGCTCGTCTACTTTGTTGAAGAGCCAACATTAGATGCTACTGAGAAAGAGCTTTTGAGGCTCGTCCATCTTGGTTTAGAAGAGATGATAAATGTAAGCTTTGTCCAATCAAAAAACTTGAGGACAATCATAAAATATCTTGAAAGAAATGTGCAGTCCATCCTAATTGAGCTTGGCGCAAGAATAACAAGGAACACATACCAAAAAATAATGTATTATATCTACAGGAATTCCGTTGGCCTGAATGATATCGAGCCTCTTCTCAGCGATTATTATATCGAGGATATTGAATGCAACGGAACAAATTTTCCTATATACATCGTCCACAGGAAATTTGAGAACATGAAGACAAATGTCTTGTTCAAGTCAAACCAGGACTTAATAGATTTTGTTGAAAAAGTTGCCCAGAAAACTGGACGGTATATCTCATACGCAAAGCCTTTGCTTGACGGAACATTGCCTGACGGAAGCAGAGTAAATGCAACATACACAAAAGATGTGACAACAAGAGGCCCAACATTTACAATAAGGAAATTCACAAAAGAACCTTGGACTCCGATACACCTGATAAAATTCAAAACAGCAACACCAGAAGTTTTCGCTTATCTTTGGCTTGCAATCGAGAACAAATTCAATGTTATAACAATTGGAGAGACAGGATCAGGAAAAACGACATTTATGAACGCAATACTTCATTTTGTGCCACCTGACGCAAGGATATGCAGCATTGAAGACACTAGAGAGATCAACATCGCCCACACAAACTGGCTGCCTGCAGTAACCAGATCTGGATTTGGAATCCCAAATCTGATAGGCGGGCAATATGGTGAAGTAAGCTTGTTTGACTTATTGAGAGAGACCTTCAGGCAGAATCCTGATTATGTAGTTGTTGGAGAAGTCAGGGGAAACGAGACTTTTGTGTTATTCCAGGGCATGGCATCAGGACACCCAAGCTTCAGCACATTCCACTCAGCATCGATAAAAACGCTTATCAGAAGATTAGCAACACCACCAATCAGCCTGCCCCCTGCCTTAATTGAAAGCCTAGATATAATCTGCGTTGTCCACCACATAAAAGAACAGGAGAAAAGCATGAGAAGGCTGAAAGAGATAAATGAAGTGATCAAAGTCAAAAATACAATCCAAGGTGATGCACAGTCACATACACCTTTCAGCTGGAACCCTTCAAAGGATATCATAAAATATCATGACAAATCAATAATATTCAAGAAGATCATGAAACAAAAGGGCATATCAAAAGTTGAGCTAGACAAGGAATTCAACAGAAGAGTAAAATTGCTAAAGACTATGGCAGACAAAGACATTACCAATTTCAAGGAAGTGAATGAGATAATCAATAGATATTACAAAGAGAAGCAGAAGGTAATTGACCAGTTTAACCTAAAATGAATAAAAATGAAAAAATTAACCTAAAATGACCAAAGAAGAAATTCTAGAAAGATTGAAAGAAAATATTGCAGAACTAAAGTATACTTTCCAGATCTATCAGGATACGTCTCATGAAGAATATTCAAGCGAAGATGAGATGGAAATTGCAAAGACAAAGATGAGATATGCAAAAGAGTATGTGCTGGCAAAATCATTAGAACTAAAGAGGGCTCTAAAAAAGCTTGAAGGACACCTTTGAATTGTTCAAGAAAATAAACTATGGAAACAGTACAGGTATTAATACAGAGAATTGAAGAGCTGTTAAATGAAGTAGAGGTATATCTGGAAACAAAAGACCAGCTGTTTCTTGAAGTTGACCAGCTTGATGCAAAATACCAAAATGGCCACCTAAGCTATGAAGAATATGCCGGCAAAAGGGCAAATCTTCTAAAAGAAAAATCAAAAAAAGAATGGGACCAGCAATACAATACCTATATCTATTATATCCTAAAAAGGATTGAAAACCTGAATTCACAGCTGTTTCTTGAAGCCTATAATGACCAAAGCTATGATTCTTTGAAATATATCCCTTCCAAGATTGCTGCATCTGCAAGAAAAACAGAAGCAATCGGGCAATTAACAAAACCTATCAAGCCGGTTTATCGAACTGTAAAAAAATTGATTCCAGAAATAAGTGCGGGTATGGGCGATGGTTTTGCAGCCAAGCCTGAAATCAATGAAAGAAATGTCAGCAAAATTGAGGGCAAAGCAGTTGATAAAAAAGAATCAATTCCTGAATATCCATTATTCAAAAATCAAGATGAGGCAGAAATGCTTGGTGAGATGCCTATAAAGGAGACTTCTGCCAAAAGGGTGCAGTTGGGTGAATTAATAACACAGAAACCTTTGATGAGGAACAAGCCAACTGCAGTTCAAAAACTATTTGGAATATTCAAAAGGAAGACAAAAGGAGACTTGATCCAGACAACTGAAGAGGTTTCTTTTGAAGAGGAATACCACCTGATATTTGAAAGGCCTCAGGAAGAAAGATTTGCAAAAGCAAGAGTGGAAAGGCCATTGAAGGCTGAAAGGCTTAACTTATCGCAAGTTATTGAAGAGAAGAAAAAAGAAAAAGCTATCACAGGTGTCGCAAAGATAGACCAGATCCTTGGGATAAACCTTCTTAGAGATTTCCTAAACAGAATGACCATGTCACATTTAAAGAAAATGAAACTGATAAACCAGGACCTGAGATTAAGGTATTTAAGGACAGGAAATTTAGATGACTTAGGGAAATCAGCACACATAAGCCCTACACTTCTTGTAAGAGAGGCAGAGCATATCAGAAAGATAATGGAGCAAAAGAGGGCGCTAAAGCTCTATAAGCCATCAATTATTGGAACAATGTCCAACCTGTTTGTCAGAAGAATAAGTTATGGGCTGATAAGCTCATTCCCAAATTTTTTCAGGGAATACTACAATAACCTTAGATACTCAAACATCAAGATACTTTCCAATACATATGTGAATATCTCCGTATTCATTACATTGATTGCATTGTTCGGCTCATTAATAATTTACCCAATAATTACTGCACTGCAGGGATCTAGCGGATTTATGATATTATCAAAAACAATATTTATGAGCGCATTAACAAGCCTTGCAGTATTCATGGGATTTTATTTGTATCCGATATTAAAGACAAAGGACAGAGTAAGAAGCATAAGGACAAATCTTCCATTTGCAATAAACCATCTTGCTGCAGTATCTGCATCAGGAATCCCCCCAAATATCATGTTCAAATTAATTGCCCAGACTGATGAATACGGCGAGATATGCGAAGAATCAAGAAAGATTGACCAACTTATCACAATCTTCGGATATGACCTGTTAAATGCAATAAAATCGATAGCATCTACCACACCAAGCAAATTCTTCAAGGAATTCCTTGAGTCAATGGCCTCAACTGTCGAATCTGGCGGCGATTTGCAGAAATATCTTGAAGAAAAATCAAAAGAAGCAATGATCGATTATGAGCTTGAAAGGCAGAAGTATATAGAATCTGTTGCAACTTATTCAGATATCTACACAGGAATATTAATTGCGGCACCACTATTTTTTGTTTCAGCCTTATCACTGATAAGCGTTTTAGGAGGAGGAATTGGAGGAGTATCAGTAGACCTGATAATAGCCATGGGAACTTACGCTGTCATACCAGGGCTGAATATTATCTTCATCGTATTCATAGAGATGAACCAGCCTGAAATTTGACATCAATATTAAATCAGATTAATTTAATCATAGTATCATAAAATAGAATGATAAAAATGGCAAAAATTGAAACAAAACCAAGGCACCTTGCAGCAATAATTGCAGCATTCATGATAATAATCATCGATATAGTTTATTTTCCTTATACGCCCTGGTTTACCCCATTAATAATTGTTTCCATAACCGTTGCATGGCTGCAGTACTGGCTTGACTTTTTTATGGAGAACAACAGGCAAAAGCAGATTGAAGCCCATTTTCCTGATTTTGTAAGAAACTTAGTAAGCTCTGTCAAATCTGGAATGCCAATATCACGGGCAATTAGCCATGTTGCTGAGACAAATTATGGCTCGCTTAGCCCATATGTGAAAAAACTCGCAAATCAAGTCGAATGGGGAATTCCACTTCATAAGGCCTTGCTGCTATTTGGAGAGTCAACAGATAACAATGTAATAAAAAGGGCAATTTCAACTGTGATAGAAGCAGAAATGTCAGGCGGCAACATAGAGGATGTCCTTGATTCAGTTACAAATTCTTTAGTTGAGATAAAAAAGATCAAGGAAAAAAGAAAAGCAGCAGTATTTTCTCAGACTGTGCAAAGCTACATAATCTTCTTTGTTTTTTTAGGAGTGATCATCGTGATACAAAACATGCTAATACCTTACGTCCTTGAATTGCAGACCTCTTCACTTCTTGGAGGGGGCGGCTCATTGATAGCCCAGCCAAGAGCTACCATTGTCCAAAAAGTTGCTGTTGATTTCTCAAGCATTTCTTCATTCATAGTCTCTATGGGCGATTGGTTCATCAGCTTGAATGGTATATTCCTTATGCTCGCGGTAATCCAAGGCTTTTTTGCAGGAGTTGTCATTGGCAAATTGAGCGAAGGAAGCTTGAAATATGGGCTAAAGCATTCATTGATATTAGTGACAATCACATTTTTTATAATAACACTTGCACAAGGATTTTAGAAAATGATGGGCATTTCGTTAAGGAAAAGCGTTGAAGAATTATTGATTGTTGCAATAATTATAATGCAAGTCATGGAGTTCTTTGATTTTCTGCCAGGTGATGTGCAATATATAGAGAAGATAATATCAATGGTACTGCTTGGATACCTAATTTATGTCATTGACATAAGCAGCATATTATTTGGAGCAAAGCAGAAAAAATGGCTGAACAGTATGATAATAATCTCATTTTTTATGCTGTTTATTAAAGACCTTGTGGCGTTTGCAATGGCAAATCAGCAGGAAACAGCATTATTTAATTATTTTTTTCAGGTAATAACAAGCAAAGGGCCGATAATTGAAGCCTTATTTTTCTATTTGGGAGGTATCCTATTAACAACAATAGCACTGTTCATAACATTCACTGTAAGGATCAGCAGACCATCCTTTATGTCAGTCGTGCATGAGGATGGATCTATACCTATAACCATTGCTAAAAGCATAGAGAGGTTTTTGTCAGTTTTTTTCGTGCTGATAATATTTTTCCTTTTTGTATTCAATCTTCTGCTTGAGTGGCTAGGAATTGCAATAGACACGCCTTTGATGATGTTTGCAATATTGCTTTATCTGTTTATCATAGCAAGATACCACAAAAGGTTTGGTGGAGACACCTTAATCTACAAAATAGGAAATTTTGGCGAAAAATTCTACATTGATTTTATTGCTTTGTTCCACAGCAGGGAAAAAGTATATCTTGGAGTCTCTGGGTTATTGATATTCCACTTATTGACAGATATCGGCATATTTTTCGTACCATACATTACAGGAATAAAGGACCTGTTTTATTATGCTTCGCTTAATCCCATGGAACATGTTCCATTTCTGGAATTGCTGATTGCAGACGCCAAAACAAGCGGTGCCGGGATCAATTTGATGTATGTTATATGGGTGCACTTATTTAATATGATTCTATCATTTGCAATACTAATATTGCCTGCCATAATATGGTACAATATCTACCAGAAAAAAGGATTTGATGTCCATCATGTGCCTTTGGCGATGTTTTTTTCTGCTCTGCTCATCTATATTCTGGCTCCAACATTTAGAATGCTTCCAATACAGACTATGGATATTGTTGGAGTCGACTTTATAACATTCAGCTTGTTCAAAGAAGCTGCCGCACCATTAAGTGTAATATTTTTCTTGTCTCTGGCATTTGGCATCATGATTCTGCTGTTAAGCTATTTTGAAAAAGTCAAGAAAGTCATCATAGCATTGGGAATTATTGCCGTAAATATATTTTTAGGAATATACGTTTACTATTTCTTCACAGACATATTCTTTTATTACACTAAACTCTTTGTTTTTCTTGTGAAAGAGAATTCTGAATTCTTCATATCATCATTTTTCCTGATATTCATGACATTTACAGTAATATTTTACATATTCGGATATCTGGTATTTTTGAAAGAGACTTATCAGGAATATAAGGTGATGAGGTAGCAGTATTTAATTCAAAATTATGATGAGCTTAATTTAATTAAAATTAGAATTAGCTGCTTTCTTCCCACATCTCATTGAAAATTGCAGTAAGATTGTTAGCCAATTTCTCATCCTCAATAAAGATGATGCCGCCAATCCTGGTCGGATCCTGGTTGACCAGCTTTACAAGAACTTTTTTCTTGTCAATTATATCACACCTTGGAAAATCAGTGTCTTTCCTATGCACCTGAAATTTTGTGGGAAATTTCTTGTTAAGATTGTCTAGCAGTTTTGGAAGCTCTGCTTTTACAGGATAGATTGATTTAAAGATAACTCCTCTAGATACTGCATTCACAATCTCTTTTTCCCAGGCAATTTTGCTTGCTCTGTTTGAAACTGGCCTGTGATAAATGTTCAGGATCTGAAAAACCTCTTTTTCTGCCTCTAAAAAGGATCTAAGCTGGATATCATGATTGTCCTTCGCAGTTGTGCCAACCTGGAAGAATGAAGTCTTTTCTCCTTTTGCCTTGTCTGCTTCTGTTGCAGTCTCTCTAAGCTTTTGTATTATTTTTTCATCATGTGATTGCCTTTGGCTAATGAGGTTTGCGATTACATTTGATGCATTTTCTATGTAAATCATCTTTGGCCTTGTCTCTGTCTCATGAACAATTCCTTTGTCTTTCAATGATTTGACAACAGAATAAACTTTGCCAAATGGGACTCCTGTTTTGGTGCTTAAATCCCTTAAATTTAAGGATTCTTTTATCAAGATAGAGACTAACCTGCTCTCATAAAGGCTTAATCCAAGAAACTGAAGCTCTTCTTCCATTTAACCCTCACCTTGTGTGAAAAGTAAGGAATTGTATTTAAAGGTTTGTGTGCATTAACAGTCCATGGAAAAAAGAGATGATAAAGATGATAGTATTATGCAAGCTGAGATATGCAGATGGAGTGTAACACTTGCATATTCATGTGATGGTCTAACTCTTGAACGAGAGATAGAGACTTCAAAAAAGATCAGAGAAGGATCTGATTATGTAAGCTATGCTCTCACACATTTTAACATACCTTTCAATATCAGAATGTTGTGTGAATTTGACTGCCCTTCGCCAACTCTTCAAAGAGTTGCGAAAAAGGATAAGCACGGAATTGAATACATTTTGTATGACAGAGGGATTAGCTATTTCAATGCTATATCAGGAGTCTATGATGTGCTTACTGTACTGGAAGTTTTTGGAGTGCTTCCATGCAGCAAAGAAGATGCAATTCAATTGTATAATGCTAAAGAAAAAGACAAAAAAGGTGGTTGATATGAGTGAAAATGAAGACGCCCTTGAATTTATTGTTAGGCAATATGTTGAGCCAAAAGATACCAATTACTACCCGAGCAATAAATTGGATCAGCAAATTCGGTTTCTTGCAGATAACTGGGAAAATGTGCAGAATGCACTTGTCAACTTATATACAAAAAGAAAGATTAGCTTGAGCAGCATATGTGATACTCTTAAACGAATAAGAGTCCATACAGAGATAAGTATAGACCGATATGTAATTGGATCATTATACCCATCATTGCTGTCAATAAAAAAACCAGAGGATATAAGCCATATTTCAGCAGTGCTTGGAATAAAACCAACAGATGAGCAAGCAGCAAAAGTCTGGGAATATTTTTTTGAGGGAAATTGGAGCAAGCATCAGCTGAACAGTATTATTGAGAGCATTGGAGTTAAAGCAATTACACAAGAGCATGTTGACAGCGCAGCAAGAATCTGGCTGTTAAGATTTGCAGGAGAATTAAAACTAAATGAAGGAGAATACTTACGAGAGCCAGACGATATAAAAAGGTTGTTTGAAGCAACAAAAATTAATCCTGTCTGGGATAAGGAGATAGCTAATAGAGCATATAATCATTGGCTTGAGTTTCATTTACATGAAAAATTGTTTCGCTTCCTCCACGAGGATGTTGGAGTAAAGCCAGATCCAAAAAAAGTTCAAAAATATTATAAAAAACTGCTTGAGGCAAACAAAAGCCACATTGAGAGTATAAGTGCAGATTATATTCTTGAAGAGCTGGAGACAGCGATAAAAGTAACAGGAATTATTCCTAATGAGAGATATATCAGAAAGTTATATAAAAAGTATGATGATGAATTCTGGGAGATAGAGAAAGCTGAAAAAATAACAGGAATTAAAGCTGAGATAAATACAGATATGAATGCAAAATATGCAGCATTGCTAAGGAAAGGTGAAATATCCCGGATAAATCAGTTAAGGAACAAGACAAAAAAACAGCCAAAATTTACAGAAGCAGATGTCCAGAAAGCATATAGGATTCAACTCGAAGAAGGTGATGTCAGATCGGCAGTCAGCATTTATCTATTAACAGATATTGAACCTAAGGTTAGCGATGAATTGGCAATTAGCGCATGCAATGCAGCTATTGCGAATTATGAAAATCCAAGACAGATTGCGAGCGGCTTAGATGATGGTGCTCAGCAAATAAGATGGGCATATACCAGTTTTGGAGAAATTGTCCTGCCTGTAATCTATGAAAAAGTTGAAAAATTGATCAGAGAAGAAAAGTTTAGATCTGCAGAAGAAATGTTAGATTATATTAGAGCAAAACCAAAGCCAGAAGCGCAATTTGTTTTCAGCTGCATCAAGGCAGATTGGAAAAAAGCAAAAGAGGTATTTGCAGAGCACAATGACAGTATCACAGCAAAATATCCAGAATATGCAGCTGTGTTGGGATATGTGAAATGATCAAATGTTAAGATGAATATAGATTTAATATTAAATAGCAGTTGTTGAAGTAAAGTTTTCCGATAAACTGAGTGATGTTCAATCATGCAAAAATTGGAGGTCAAAATGACAGATATAAATATGACAGAAAAACAAACAAGACGAGTGCTTGAATCTTTGGTGTGCGCTGAAATGCCTGACACTAGATGGCTTCAGAAAATTAGATTAGAATCAATTGGCACAACAAGTAATAATGAAAAATTTATCCAAGAGCATTATCCCGATAAATTCAGCCAGCCAAGGATATGCAGGCTGGATGAGGAAAAACTTAGGAGAGTTTATGAATTGGCAATTCCATTATCTTTTCCACATTTAGATTATCCGTGTTCAATAGATAAGAAGCACTATTTCGGCAGGTGGGCAAACTCTCATGCGGCAATGCATCTAACGACTGAAAAAGGATTAAATGAATTGCTTAAAATATTTACAGAAGAAGGCCTTACTGTAAGAATCAAACCGGCGTTCTCAAGAATATTTGATTATAAAACATATACAAATGGAGCAGCATGTGTGCCTCACTCTTGGAATGTTGAGCATGATGATCCTGGAGAAATGCCGTTTGAGCATCAATTTGTCACATGTGATGAAGTAGTTGTCGCTTATCCATATATCTATAAGCATGGACAGGTGATAAAGGAATGCAACCACGAAATTCATAAAGAAGATGCTCACTTCAAAATTAGAACCACGGAAACAGTTGACTTTCGCTCAGATGCAACCTATACTGCCCAAAGCGGACCAAAACCAGAAGATTACCTTCAAAAAATGCGTAATGATAGAGATAAAGAGAGAGTTAAGGACATGAATGAGCGATCATTAATTAATGCGCAAAGTATGATAATAGAGAGTTCATATGTTACTATCCTTAAAATTGGCCAGCCAGTCATAGTTTATGATCCAAAGTGGATAAAATAAGATTCTTAATCATCCATTCAAATTAGTTTAACTCACAGTTAAACTCATTTAAGAATGCAGCAGAATTATCTACTTAATAAAAAATATGTTTAAGCCTGCACAACCCTACTCACATGATCTTCTTTTGCAATCCTGATTATGCTATCCACAAAGCTCTCAATCTTTGACTCATGACTGACAATTATTATCTGGTTTGCATCAAGCTCAAAAAGGACATCTCTAACCTTATCCAACTGCTCTGAAGAAAAACCATCAGTAGGCTCATCAAGGATGATAAGATTTCTCGTCTTTATCCTGCTGATAAGGTCATTTATAACTTTATTGAGAGAGAGCCTGTAGGCAAGAGCAAGGCTTGTCTTTTCTCCTCCGCTAAGAAAGGAAATGTCTGTCTCATAGCCATTTTGCTCAGCAATAGGAGTAAATTCATCATCAATCCTGGCATTCAATGTTTCTGACTCAAGAAGAAGGCTAAACCACTGCTTGAAGAACTCATCAAATTCATGATGGATATTAATCATGACATGCTTTTCTATTGTGGCCATAAGATTGATGAAATGGCTTTCTATGTAGCCAAGCAATATTGCCAAGTGCTTTATTTCCTCTTTAATCTCCTCTTTTCTGGCAAGCTCATTCTGAAGCAGGGCAAGGCTTCTGCCAAGAGTTTCGCGCTCTCTCCTAATTTCAGCAAGCGATATGGCTTTTTTCCTTTCTTCATCGACCAATTGGTCATACTCAACTCTTAATTTTTTATATAGATCTTCAGAGCCGAACAAGGTTGACAATTGGCCTTTTAGGATCAGCTTTTTTTCATTAATCATCCCAATCTCTGATTTCATCTGCTTTACAGACTGCTCAAGATTAGCATGCCTTTGCTTTTTCTCAGCAAGAGCTTTTTGCTGATAAATCAAGACAGAAAACTTTCTCTCGTCTTCCCTAATTTTTTCCATAAGCTTTTTTATTGAAGCAAGGCGCTCATTCAATAAGTTTTCCTCTGTCTGCATTGATTTTATCTCGCTGTCCAGAACCAAGATATTGTTTGATTCCCGAGCATTTATCTCGCCCTTATAGCTTTCATTCACTTTCTGCCTACAGACAGGGCAGGTATCCAATCGCGTGATAGTATTCAGGATGTCATGTGACTGATGTTTTTTTGTGGATGCAATACTAACCTTTCTGTTAATGTTTCTTAAATGATCTTCGATATGCAAAAGCTCCACATTTAATTCAGAAGATCTTTGGGCAAGTTCATCCTTATCGGGAAGTTTAAGCAATGATAACTCTTTTTCTGCATCAACAATCTGCTTCGACAAAAGCTCTGCCTCCTTAATGTTTTGTTCCCGCTGGAGAACAAAGTTTCTTAGCCTGACATCAAGAAGCTCTGACTCTTTTTTTGCATCAAGGTAATCATCTCTTTTTTTCTCATGCTCAAATATCTTAGATCTGGCATCTTGGACTTTGAGTTTTGTTGCTTCATGCTCTGGCATGATCAATTTTTCCCTAAACTCAAGCTCCTTGATCTCATTCATGATGCTTGAAAGATGAGATCTTTTATCGTCAATATCAGATATCTGTGCCTCAAGAACCTTTTTGTGGGATTTCAATTCTTTTGAATAAACCAGGGCATTTTCCCTTATCCTTTTGTATTTGTCAACACCAAAAACTTTCCTTAAAGTGTCTATTCTTGCCTCTCGCGTCTCAAAAAGTATTTTTTTCATCTCCTCCTGCGGAGTGTAGACTGTATACCTGAAGATCAAATCTTTTGACTTGCTCAAAAGCTCAGAAGGATAACCAAGGATCGAGAGCATCATGCTTTTAAGCTCAATTGCAGTTCCATCCTTTCTAAGGCTACCTTCTAAAATATAGCCAGCAGTCTGCTTGACTTCATCCTTAGATCTTTTCAAGGAACGCTTGATAAGATATTCCTTGCCATCAATCAAGAAGGATAGCTCAACATAACCTTCAGTTTTTCCATTTCTTAATAGGCTTTCACCACTCAATTCATTTCTTCTTGTGCCGAATAATGCGAATTCTACTGCCAATAGTATTGAAGTTTTTCCAGAACCTATATCACCTGAGAGAAGGACACTACCTTCAGGAAAATGGATTGTCTCGTCAGTAAAGCTCCTGATGTTCCTCAAACGGACAGTCTTCAATATCATAAGTTAAGGCAGCTTGACATATTTATAAGCATTTATGTATTGAATTATAGGAAATTGGATAATAAAATTGATAGATTAGAAACTATAAGATTTGCTTCCAAATTGCACTATACGGCTACATTGAAGAAATAATTAAATTATTAACACTATCTGTTTCCTGATTATCCCAATCATCAGCCTATTTAACTTTCTCCGCAATCTTGCCAATCCAGATTGTTACACCAACAGCAATAACAGTCACAATAACAGCATAAATAATCATTGCCCAGATACTTTGCTGGATGCTCCGAATATCTGCTTAAAGATAGATTGTATTGCCTCATTCCAGGCAAGGGCTGCTACAAGGCCAAAAGCTGCAGTGATCAAAGCTGCCAATTTTTCAGTAACTTGAGAGTTCATAATGCGCACCTCTAATAAGTTTAATTCATCAAATTGCAATAAAAATAGGGTTATCTGCCAAAACAGTAAAACCTATTTCAGCAAACCAACCATATGCTTCAAAGTCTGCACATGATGCTCTGTCAATGACTTGCTCTTGCCAAGCTTTTCTGCCAAATCATGCTGATTTAACACATCTGAAGTCCATCTTGCAAAGTCATTCTTCTCTGCATTCACGTGCTGGCTAAATGTGTATTCATCCATTGTTTCAAATGATCCTGCAAGCTCATTCAAATTCCTTATAACAAGGCCGTTTGCAGCCCAAAACTCCTGACCTGATGCAGTATTCCTAAAAACTGCTTCGCGATTTGTTTTCCTTATCGAATCCTTTTTTTCAGACATTTTTACCTCCTTAAATCCTATCAAAGATTTGTTTGCCTAATCTTGGAGCGCTTAACATTGGTGCATTTAATGCCGGAGCACTTAATGCATTAGCTTTTTCCGCTTTAAGCTTTTTAAGCCTGATCTCCATATCATTTAGTATGTTGATGAAAGAGATGAATGAATCATGCGGCCGGTCATAGGGATTAAAATATTTATGGACATCACCGTCTGAAAACCATTTGGTGCACATATAATAGAAATGGTCGCTGATCTGAAGCCTGCGCCAGTCTTCAAGCAATTTTTTGTCGCCTGAATCCCTGATCTCCTGCTCCATCATGTAAAGATGGCCAACAGAAAGTTTTTGCATATTATTGCCTAGCCAAGCAGACAGGTCTCTTTCAACATCAGCCCATGAGACAAAGTTATGGACATCAAGCTCTGCAACAGGCTGATATTTCTTGATAAGCTCTGAAGGTGTTGCAAAATTATTGTCAGGATGGTTTTTTATCTCCTTAGGCAAGTTCTTCAAAAAATTAAATATTCCAGTTGAAGCCCATTGGTGTTCGCCAATTGTTTCATAATCCATAAACAAGTTGACATTTGTGCCGCTTCCATTCACAGAAGAGACCCAGGAACCGAATTTTTCAGCTGTCAAAGGATATTCTTTCCAGTCTTTTGAAGAAAACCTGAAAGCTATATCATCGCTTAACTTGTAGTTTTTTAAAAGAAGTCTTATGTTATTTGTCTGTATGGGCCTATATACAAAATTTGGGCTTCTCCAATTCAAGATGTGGTCAGCACCCTCAGCAAGAATTCCCTTATAGCCAAGGTTTTCAATATGCTTAGCAAGCTCATTATTGTAGATCAATTCAGTATTCCTAAAAACCTTAGGATTATGCTTTGCGCCGAATAGATCTTTTATCTTTTTCCTATGGAGTGCAACCTGTTCGTCAAACTCATTCTTTGAATAGAGAAACGCCAAGGAATGGTAATAAGTCTCTGCTAATAGCTCCACATTGCCTGTATCCACCAATTCCTGGAATGATTGCAAAGCCTCAGGATAATTTTGCTGGAGCTGCTCAAGGAGCACTCCTGAGAAAGAATATGATATCTTGAAGTCAGGATGCTCATTAATCAAATGATACATAAGCCTGTTTGCAGGAATATAACATTTATTTGCAACTTTTTGAAGCACTTCAAGATTCTTCTTATCATTGTAATAATTCTTGTGATAGCCAATATCAAAAAGTTTATATTTTCCAAGCCTTAACGGCTGGTGAACCTGGAAATAAAAGCAGACACTAACCATTTTGGCCACCATTTGCTATAAGAATGTTATAAACATCTATGCATTTGTGAGCAGCAACATCCCAGGTGACTCCTTTTGATTCCTCTCTGCCATGATAAGATAAGGCATTCCTATAATTTTCATCATGCAATATCTCAACTATTTTTGAAGCCATCAAATCTATATCCCAGAAATCAACTTTAATGCAATTGTTTACCACTTCAGAAACACCACTCTGTTTTGAAATAATGCAAGGGGTGCCATTCCTCATTGCTTCAAGTGTTGTTAATCCGAATGGCTCGGAAATTGAAGGCATTACATAAAGATCTGCCAGCTTGTATGCTTTTGCAAGGTCCTTGTCTCTCATAAATCCTCCGAAGATTATGTTTTTAGAGATGCCCATCTCTGCAGCTTTCTCTATTATGAACTGCTCCATATCTCCAGAGCCAACAACGATAAATCTCACATCTGGATCTTTTTCAAGGACTTTTTTTGCAGTGTAGATAAACCAGTCAGGACCTTTCTGGATTGTAATCCTGCCCAAGAACAAAACTGTCTTGAAGTGTTTTTTCAGTTCAAATTCGCTTTCATGGAAAGTTTCTTCAAAGAAATCCAAGCCGTTGTGAACAACTGCCACTTTCTGATCTGGAACTCCGTAATGATAGACTACTTTTCCTTTTGTATAATTGCTTACAGCTAGAATCTTGTCAGCTGCATGGAATCCCCTTCTTTCAATTGAATAAATATATTCATTATTATTGCCGCCTGTCCTGTCGAATTCAGTTGCATGGATATGGAGGACTAAAGGCTTGCCAGTAACTTCCTTTGCGCTTATGCCTGCTTCATAAGTCATCCAGTCATGGCAATGGATAATGTCAAAATCATCGCTCAATGCTATGAGCTTTGCAGCTTCAGCATATCTTCGCGCTTCCTCATAAATATTACTTCCATAGTTTGCATCTCCCAGATGAAGTTTTGCAAGCCTGAACCTCTCATCATATTCTTTGGAAGTTAAGTAGGGAGCTAAAAGGCTGTCAAATTTCTTGATCTTAAAATTCTTGATATTGCCATATACTTTTGCAGCATTTATCATCTTCATAAAATCAACATTTAAAGCGTCAGGAGCATAAGGAACAACAAAAGTAACTTCAATATCATTTCTACTAAGAGCTTTAGTAAGGCCTTGACATGCAGTTCCTAGACCTCCAGAATTAAATGGAGGAAACTCCCAACCGAACATTAGGACTTTCAAGGTTTCCTCACCTCGATCTGGTTGGATATGTGATTTGAATAATAATATTTATCATCTTTCTTATCAACATTCTCCAAAGCTTTCCTGGATTTTAGCTCAGCAAGATGCTCTATCCCTTGCTTTGTTATACCAAAAATCCTGACAAATCGTGAATTAAAGATTTCAGTTACCCATTTCCTGCCCATCAAATAAACTAGATGCTTCTCGACAGTTTTCCAATTAATTCCGCTCTTAACAGAAAGCTGATTAATAGTCTTTTCTCCTTTTGAAAGCTCAAGAAGAAGAATATGCCGTATTAGATCAAATGTCCTTTTTTGTGAAGTGGGAGCATCAGCCAATTTTATGTAAAATCCCTGATATCCGCAGATTTTCCTGGAAATATCCTTAATAGGAGACAAATGAAGCCTAACCTTAACTATCTGCCCATTTTTTGCAATGTGTTCAGTAGCAAATATTATATTATCAAAATCCTTTTTTTGAAGAAAGATGTCATAAAATTCTGCCTGCTTGCTCTGAGGGATCATTAGAGCAGGGAATAAAGAAGTCACCTCACTTTTGTCAAAACCGAATAAAAGTTCACATCCTTTTGACCAAAGAATTATCTTGCCATCAATATCAAGAGCAAAAATTGCATTCTTCGAAGTCTCCAACTGCTTAAAATAAGAGGAGCTAGCCTCCTTAATATCAAACTCCTTACCTCCCTCTTTTTTCGCCAAAATATATCCACCTTATTAAGATGATTTAATCTCCGTGCAAGTCAATTCTGAAATCAGTTATTGGATAGATGGTAATCTGAATATCATGCCAACAGTTGTGCTTAATTTGTAGCTACCACCATGCTATTTTACCAAATTTACCAAATTTCAATTTTACTCCCACACAACAATTTCAAATGAAGCTGATTTGACTTAACTGAATCAGTTGAGCTATTATCTCATTTGCATTCTTGAATCACTATTTTGCTTAATATGAATCAACAAGTATATTTTGTAGTATCAATTAACATACTGTTATACCATTGAATATATCAATTGAGCAAATTTTCGGTTTTAAAGTATATAAACATTTCGATTTTTGTTTATAAATTATAGCTATAATGATAATACGATTCTATGCTATTAAGATGGAGCATCCAATCAGGATGATACTAATCCGAAAAGATGTGTAATTGAAGAAAATAATATAGAAAATTCATTTAATTACAATCTTTTTGCCATTAAACTCTGTCACTTTGCCGGCAGAGTCAACCACAATAGACAAATCATTTGATTTTACGTCGCCGCTGACATTGGCCTGGATGTGGATGACGACAACCCAGGAATCGCCTTTTTTAAAACTGGTAAGCTGATCAGAGGTAAAAGCATCAATATCGTTTGTTGTCTCATTATTCGAAGTGAAAAATTTCACTCTTTCATTGACAAAAGAGAGGGCAGCAGATTCCGCCTCTTCTTTGGTTATCTGCTTGCAGGCGACTAAAGCAAAAGCTAGAAGCAGGACCAAGATAAATAATGACTTGCTGAATTTCCTTAAAATAATCTTTTTCATATCATCAATCTAAATTATTCCAAATTTATCGATTAATAGCCTTGGACAAGCTCCATGATATCCCAAAATTTCAGCAGGGCAACAATAAAAACCATAATCATGGCAACAGTGAATAAGTATGAATGAAGTTTTAGGTTTCCATTAACAATAAGGACATACTCTGAAACAGTAAGACAAATAGAGGCAAAGCCTAGCAAAACCCAAGGGCCAATGCTTAACTGATTCTTCTTAAGATAGTAAGTTATTATTAGAAAAGCGAAAAGGCAGAATATTCCAACAATTGTCTGAAACCATAAAGTGATGCTCATTTATACAACTCCACAAGATTATGCCAAGCATCCTTAATATTGGATATTAAATTAATAGCTGGCTGCACTTTTTTTTTAAGCTGTTTATTCTTTTCTGTTGATTTCCTGAAGGATTCATATCTTTTTTCATAGTCAAGGCGCAGCTTTGCGGATGCCTCATTAAATGACTTGTCTTCAAGGCGCTTTTTCCTATCAACAATACCGCCATAATACTTATCAAAAAGCGCCTGCTTTTTCTTTTCATACCATGCATCAATCTGCTCTTCAGTCTGCATGGGAAAGCTTAGCCACCTCTTTCTCAAAATCCTCCTCGACAAGCTCCCCTTCTTTATACAAGATGTTCAAGAGAGCCTGCATCTTTATCTCCAATAGCTTTAACTTTGCTTCATTGTCAATCACTTTTTCATTAATGTTCATCTTATCACTCCCTTTGGCTAATCAAATTAAAAATGTTAATAATAGCACTAATTATTAATACCCACTGCTTTCATTTACTTATTGCAGAAGCATGTGCAGTTATTGCATGCTTTTACTCCTAGATTAAATTCTGATTTTTTATATGATGAGTCCTGGGCTTCACACTGATAAGTGCATTTGACCCTGCAATCATTTTCATCATTAATCGTATGGGACAATAAATTGTAAAATAAGCCGCATTTATCCTGGATTCTAAAAGATGATTGTTCTCCAGCAAAAAATAGGTCGTAAGCAAGGAAAAATGAAATGCACAGCAGGATAACAATTAGCATTGCCAGCCATTTTTCCTTTACGAAATCAGCTATGCTCATTATTTAGTGCCTCCAGAGGCCATTAAATTTATACTTTTCTGCTCTTCAACAGTTTGCTGGAAATGCTGGTCGATATATAGCAATGATAGCTGAACAACTCCAAAACAGATGAAGAATAAGGAAACTAATATTGTGAATAAGATTATGCTACCTGAGACATTGAGATCAGAGAAATCCCCATAAGTTATTAAAAGAGAAAATCCAAGCATAAGATAAGCAGCTTTTGATGTAAACTGGCCGCCGCCAATGAAAAAAAGCAATGAAACTAAGAGGGTAGTAATTAAGCCTGCATATGTAATAATTACATCATTATCATCATTTGGGCAAGACAGTTCTGTGTGCGGGGGATTCAAAACATCATAGATAACTGCTTTTGAGTATTTGCAGTCATATGCCTGTGCTGTGAATGCATGGCCAAGCTCATGAATGGCTATAATGCTGATGAACAGGAAAACACAGACAGTCATCACATGCAGGATAAACCTAACAAACAAAAGATTGGCCAACCAGCTTTTCTCGCGATCCTGGCTTTTTTTATGCTTTGTCTTTATTCCATTATTCTTAATGTCAGCTAAAAAGTAAAGCAAAACAGGAATTAACAGGATATCTGGAAAAAATGTAAGTCTAAGGTAGGAATTATAGCCCAATGCTATCAAGACCAGGATAATAACATAGATAACTGAATGGGCAATACCAAAAAAACCAGCTTTTTTTAGATGATTGTTATTGAATAAGGTGAGATCTAGGAATAAAAGCAATAATAGGATATGTGACAGCCCAAAGACCAGCCATAAAAATCCTGCAATATTTAAGGATATGCCAAATAGCACAAAGATGTAAATGGCCAAAATATATAGAAGATTCTGGTTATCTGAAATTGTGTGCACTAAAAGCAGCATAAGAATAGCTTCGGCGGCACTGAAAATAGTGTAAATGAAGAGCAGATCAGAAAACTGTGCATGAAGAAAACTAAAAAGCCATGAAAACTCAAGAATCACCATTACAAAAAAAACAACTGAGAAAATTCCTAATATATTTCCAGCAGAAGATTTTAATTTAGATTTATGGTAAGCAATATAAGTAGATACCAGCAATATCCCAAGTATGATATGGACTAGCAATCCAGGAATAAATAATAGATCATAGCTCATAGTTACCAATCCTAATTAATTCCATCAAAAACTCGTTCAATAAAATAAAAAAAAATAAAAGATTTAAGCCAGCTCCACATAAAAGTAGTATGTGGTTGTTCCTACAGATTCTCCGTTATCACCAACAATCATCTGGAAGTCCCAGCTTGTGTTGTCGAAACCTATCGTTGAGGCATTGATGATTGATGCAAATACAACTGTCTCTGTATTATTTTCATATAACAGAACTTCTGTCCAATTCTTTGTCTGGGCAGCATCATTACTATATAGGTTAGTTGCGGGACATCCTGATATCAATCCAGTATCCAACTGAATATTTGCTGTTGATGAAAATGTTGAATTAACACTTTCTCCTCCATTTATATCTCCGCCGAACTTAGCCTGCAGCTCAGTTATATTGAGGCATGATCCGTTATAGTTTCCAGTACAGTTTTCTCCTTTATACAGTGTACTCAAGTTAGCACATATAATGCCTGTCCAGTTGCTTATCAATGCATCTGCAGCCAATATCTCTCCTTGAGGAGTTATGTCTCCTGCCCATGAATACATGGTCCAGTTATTGGCATTATCCAAGGTTATTGATCCTGATATGTTACCATAGTAACCCTGCCAACGCTGTGATATGGTTGTAGTGTTTATAGTCAACTCTGTCACGTTACCTGCTTGTGCGCCCAGCGTTTTAGGCGTATCAGATCCAAACTGAGTCCTTCTGTCACTATCTGATACATTCAGCGAATCTGGATTAACAGGAACTGCCCTTGCAATACTTGCAATAAAGACAGCTGCTGCCAACATCAACAATGCTGATACCACATAAATTTTTTTGTTTTTTAATTCCATTTTCATTACCACCTCATTTAAATTCCAATTATCATTTTCATTTCAATCATCATTTACATTTATTCTTATAAATCAAAAATATTGTTTTGGATTAGGGTAATCCGCCAATCTTATTCTCTCACCTCCAATTGCTGGCTGAATTCACGAATGCTATTATCAACCATCTTTTCACTGTCATATATAACCAATAAGCTGGATAGGTCTGAAAATGGTGCTTTTCTCGACTGCAGATCAGATTTAAGTGAGGATGAGCTTAAAAATTGGGGGACAATACTTTTTGAAGTTCCTTCTTGGTTTTTTATTTCCATTACAGCTAACTTTTTTCTAAGCTCAGCTTCTTTCTTTGAAACCAAGTATAATATGATTTTTGAATCCCTAGCAGAGATCTCTGAATCATTAAACAGTATTGCATCTATCATTGGCATATGCGGCTCAATCTTCCAGAGCCATTTCTCAAGAAAATAGTGAAGCGACCTATCTTTCACAAACCAGATTGACATTATCGACTTGTGGTGTTGGTCAAGCTCAATCATTTTTTTGCCCGCAAATCCGCCGTTAACATTTATCATGTAGGCAAAGTCTTTTGTAAGATGAAAGAGAGTTCTAGGCTTGCCTTTATCTCTGTTAGGAATTTTTGTTTTTCCCACTAATGATGAGGCTTCAAGCAACCTTAATTGCTGTGAAATATTTGCCATTGTAGTATTTGATTTTTTTGAGAGCTGCAATGGAGAGAGCCTCTCTTTTGAGAGCAAGCTCAGGATGTTCCATTTTTGCTCTGTGAATAGTATTTCTGTGTCCATATCGTATCAAAACTCTAACTTTCCCACCTATTCTGTCCCTACCCAAATCCCAAATTCTGCTTTTAGTATATAAATGTTTCGATTATTAATTAATTATTGTACTATTGTATCTTTATATTTCTGTAATTAAATAGTTTAGTAGTTCTTTAGTTAATTAATCAATTAATTTTATAGAAAGTAGAATACTCAAAAAGTTCACAATTTCCGTTCACAACCAGAAAGAAATTTTGCCTCCACAAATTAATTTAGAGAACCTTGTTTTCATTCTAAATTGTGATATACATCTAAATATAATCAAATGGCAGTTTTCCGTTATTAAGAGAAAAGTTTATATATTACTTTGTATATATCAAGTAATACCATGGAAACAATAACTATTAAGATGGAAGACAAGCTATTAAATGAAATAGACCAAAAGTTAGAATTCCATAGATACAGCACACGAACAGAGTTCATTAGAGATGCAATCAGGGAAAAGCTTTCTGAATTAGAAAAAGATGAAATTTTAAAAAATTTGGCTCTGCTGAAAGGCTCATCCAAAAGAAAAACAAGCGACACCCAATTGCATGCTGCACGTGACAAAGCCATTGAAATGCTTGAAAAGAAGATTAACATTAAATGATATCTTGCGGTCTTTTTGGTTTAGTGATATCAAGGAGTTCCTTAAAATGATTATCCAAAGTTATCAATAAAGCTTTATTATCTCTTGCAATAAGCGCATGCAGAGCGTCACCTTTAGGAATATTTCTTTTTGACGATAAATCTTTTGCTTTTCTCATCTGCTTTTCTGTAGATTCAACAAATATGAGAATTGATTTTAGATCCTCAAACAATTTTTCTATTTCATCAGGCTGGTAGCCAACCAAGCCAAGCTCTAATATCAAAATATCAGAATAGATTGCTTTGCCATTATTCTCTATAAGTTTATCCAGAAGCTTATGCGCCCAGTCGCCTTTTGGTAAATTAGGTTCATTTCTATTTTCAAAAAAATCCAGCCAGATTGATGTATCAAGATAATATTTTTCCATCTGCCAACTATTAAAGGTTATTCTTAATAAATGTGCTGGAAAACAGAAATTAAAGAACTAAAAGCCATACTGCTTTGCTTTCTTTCTTCTCTTGTAGATAATCAATGTTATCAGGAAGATTATGACTAACAGCAATGAGTAGAAGAACAGATCGCTTGGAGTCATGCCAAATATCAAAGTGGTCAGCATCATGTCAAATTCCTGCTCCTTAACTTTTACCAAGGCGTTTTTTCTTTCTCCATAATGCGCCCTGACATTGACTTTGCTATTATCTTCTATATCAGAATCAGAAAGGTCTGCAATTATCTTGATTTTTTTGCTTTCGCCAACATCAATCGATTCAACCCCTTCCTGGCCAAGATTTTGCTTTTCCCCACCTATTCTTATATCGATGATCTCCTCGTTGACAAAACAAGGAACTTCTCCCTTGTTTTCAGTATCAATATAGAATACTTTTGCATTCTTGTTGTACATCAAACTATTGAGAGAAATATCACAATTGTCTAAAACAGAAATCTCTTCAATCGGGAGCTTTCCCTGAATAACTCTTTCAAGAGCATTTCTAGATTCACCATATACAATGTAGATGTCCACAAATGACTGGCCTTCAGGCAATGGCTCAATGTCATAGACCATTGTCTTTAAAGAGTTCGCTTCAATAAAGACTGTGTCTATATCACCAACTCGCTGGTTTGTTCCATCAGCAGCATCTATTGAATGAGTGCCCTTAAAATAAATTCCCTGTTCAACAGTATTCCTCAAGGTGATCTCAAGCTGATTTGTTGCTTTATTGTATTTTGCTGAATCTAAGTCCAGATTAAGGTTATATGTCGGCAAATAAAACATGTCAAGTGCCTCAACCTGAGAAATAGGAGCGCCTGGCTGCCTTGCTCCCTGAGCAAACTTAACGAAAACACTAATGCCTATCTGCCTTCTGATGAATGTCGCTGAGCTAACAAGCTCATTTCCTATCAAAACTCCAACTTCAATATTTGAATCCTGGATATATTGCCTGACATTATCAGGAACATTGCCAGAGCCGATAAATACGACCGGTTCAACACCAGACATGATCTCCCTTTCTATGAATTCGCCATTTGTCAGAATAACCTGCTTTGCATCAGCAATTTTTCTGTACCTATCAACAATATCAAGATTGTTGAGGAACCTGTCACCATCATGATTTATTGTTTCAGGATCAAATATGGATAAGCCATCTGTCACTTCCCTGTCAACATGGCCGTAGATCAAAAGGCTGTCTACTGTCCTTGAATTGAGAAAATCAACAATATCATCAATATTATTCCTATCAGCAAATAAAACCCAGGATTTGCTTGCAGTAGCATAAGGCGCTACAGATATTGAATTGTATCCGTAAGAATCGTCAAGAATTACAAAATTTGTTACTTTATCCAATTGTTTTCCTAATTCAAGATTTACATTGCTGTAAATGAATTCCTCAACAGTATAGCCTTTGCTTTCAATCAAAGATTTATAGCCCAGAATGTAAGGGGTTCTCTGTGAGCTTACAACCCAGAGATGAGTATCTTTAGGGATATTTCCAAGAATAATTGTACTGTGCTTTTCAGAAACAAGAAAACTGCCTGTGTAGCCGTTTAGAGAAGAAAAAAGCATAACTGAATAAACATCTTTCCAGTCCTCTGAATTTGATATTACTCTTCCAGGAATCGCTGCCGAAGCTGTGCCAGAAAATAATGCGATTATTAGGACAAGAACTATAATGCTGAATAATGAAATACATTTTATCTCTTTTTTCATCTGCCACCCACTCAAATAGCAGAGTAATTATCAAATGAAGATGTATATAAACCTTTTTGTTTTCTGGATTATATATAAGATAAGCACGATCTATGGAGCAAGCATAATCTTTGCCATAAATATTTGGTTTTTTCATAATCAACAAAATGTTATACTGAAAAAAGTTAAAAATTTCCTATTTTCAACTTTTTTGGTATATTGGAAATTCAAATCAATAGGAATTTATTTACTTAATTTCCAATAAAATAAGATTAGTAAGTTACGATTTTAACCTCATAATACTCGTGGTGAAATCGCAAGGAAGCAGAATTTTGACTTTAATGAATTGATTAAAAGACAAAAAAATCAATTAATAATAAGTTACGTTTTCAACCGAACAATGCGCTTAGTGAAAACGCAAGGAAGCACAATATTGAACTCGGAAACATCTGAAAATAAATAAAAAAGCTAATAATTTACGTTTTCAACCGCAGAAAATGTTTGGTGAAAACGAGAAGGATGCAGAATATGGACTTTGTGATTGACTATAATTTTGGAATTGATGAATAAAATGGCCAATATAAGTGGTTTATTATTTAGGCTTTCTTACAAAATCCCCATAAAACAATTGCTCTAACCTGAAGACTGTGATACCAAGTCGATCCTTTTCTTGTACTGATTAAGCAGATCTACTAACAAGTTGTATGCTTCAACAGACTTGGCATCCTTTGACACTGCTTCTGTAAATTCAGCATTGCTGCTTGCCTGATCCATCTCTGCAACAAACTTTTGCTCTTTCTG
>Ga0209541_10001312_pt1 | contig 49662 bp, 49 predicted proteins | sample RifCSPlowO2_01_FD_184027 | JGI IMG/M metagenome (GOLD analysis project Ga0209541, IMG submission 184027) | Groundwater microbial communities from Rifle, Colorado - Rifle CSP2_plank lowO2_0.1 (SPAdes) (version 2) | ecosystem: Environmental > Aquatic > Deep subsurface > Groundwater | place... | reverse complement strand
AACATGACCGCAGGAACCAAAAATTTCACTGTTGTTTACACAGACACAGCCAGTGGCTGTAGCGCGACAAGAAGTTATGTGGTAGTGGTGAGTGCTTGTCCCAATATTTACATAAGCACTTATAGTGATTTAACTCTTGAGGAAGGACAATATAAAGTTATTTCCTTAAGTGTTAGTGGCGCAACGGGAACCAAAACTTTTATTGTTTCGGGATTACCAACACCAATGGTGTTTGATACACCCACTGTTTCGTTCAGAGGAACACCAAACGTTAATGGAACTTTCAATGTTTGGGTTCAGGTGGTTGATGGAAATGGTTGCCCGGGTTCTAAATTATTTGTCTTAGTTGTGAACCCAATAATTGTTATTCCCACGCCAGTGATAAATGCCGCTATCCCTAGTGATAGCATTTTCAAAGGAAGTGGAAACACAACCATTGTTTTAGATTGTTCTGGTTTAGTGATAACAAGTAGTATTGGAAAAAGTAAAATGATCTGCGATGGACAAGAAAGAACCTCTGGAGTGGTGATTGATACTTTTAACCAAGAAATAAAAATAACATTTTATTCTTGGGAATTGGGAGCTGTTAAGGATTTTGATATTTATATTCAGAATCCCCAAGGAAAGATTTCTACCCCTATCTTTATTATTAGGGTGGTAAATCAATCCTACCAAACTCCTGGTTTGTACGCGGTAGGGATGAATGTGAATGATTCAGTGTTAGTGCCTGACCCGGGGAAATATTCAGTTGTTCCTTTAGTGGGAGATAATTTTGGATCAGAAACAGAAATCATCTTCAATGGTTTCTATCAGTTGTCATTAACACTAACATCAACAACCTTGGGGCAGATTGCCATCCCTCAATGGTTTATGGCCAACGAAGGAGAATATACCCTTCAGGCTGTAAATCCAGGCAATTTGAAGTCCAGCATTTTGACTTTTACCGCTTATAAGGTAGTGGAAGAACCGGTGGCGGTGAGAATAATTTCTGTTGTTCCGGGTTTGTATGAACCTGATAAATCAGCAGAGGTTACTGGGGAGATTATAAATGGAACCATTGGTAAAGAAGTTCAGACTCGCTTTACTATCGCTGACGGGTCCAATTCTACTTATGAAAGAGACTGGACGAACTGGGTCAGTGTTAAAGTAACGAGCCCGAATTTTGTGGTGGTGGCTACTGGATATGACCTACTTCCCGACCACAAATATTACATTAGGTTCCAAGTGAAAGAGGGGTATGAGTTGATAAGAAGTGAGCCGATGCCGTACGAATATAATTCCACTGGTAGTGGAGAAATTAATGGAGGGAAGGAATTGGTTGGGATTTATCCTAATCAAGTGATAAGTGGTCAGCGTGTGAATATTCTTTCTTCTACTAAAGGGAACATAGTAGTTTATGATCTCTCTGGTAAGAGTTTAAATAGTTTTTCTATTCAAAAAGGAGAAAATACTATTCAGCCAATTTTACCGGCTGGTGTTTATCTTCTTAGACTAACTAATGCAAATGGGAAACCAATTGCTATTAGAAAGTTAATTGTCTTAGAATAAACTAAACTAGGAATATTACCTCCGACAATAAACCCTTTGCGTGCGCGCAGAGGGTTTTTTATTATCTAGTGTTTGACAAACTAAGTTATCCATGATAATGTAAAGAAAGAGAACATTAATAAACAAAAAAACCGATAATGAAAAAAATATTATTTTTTATTATTCCCATACTTTTTTTCTCTAATTCTATTTTTTCTCAATATCTCCAGAAAGAAAAAAAAGCCAAAGCAAAAAACTATACTTTTCTAACAGGGAGTCTTGGTTCAAGCTTTGACAATAATGGTATTCAGTTAGCAGAGAAGAGCTCTTATTATGGATTAGGCTGGGAAGCTGGAATCGGTTCTACTCTATTTGATAATAGAATTACCTACTCTTTTTCTTTAGCCGGAGAACGTTTTTTGAATTACTTTAATCCTCAAAAAGAAACAATAAGATTAACTAAATTTAGAACTCTTACTACCTCTATTAAGTTTAATGCTATCAATCATAAAATATCAGGGTTGCTTGATGGAACTGGGGGGGGGATAGAAACAGGTTTAGCTTTTATTGAAAAAGATAGGATTTCAAACATTACCGGAGGTTTTCTTCAGCTTAATCTAAATTTATTTTGGATAGGAAATTTTAGAGAAGGAATTTTCATTCGGGGAACCTATCATTCTTTATTTTTTGATTTTGACAATGTTGGAAACTTGAAAAGTAATCCCGGGATTAATGTAAATGTGGGAACTAACATGTTTTTAATGAACAAAGAACAACAAAATCAAACTACCCAGTCAAAAAGAAAAAATAAAAAAAACAAAAAAGAGAAAACAAAAAAAGTAAAAAAGAACAACAAATAAAAAGAACTTGAGAATAGGCTCAATCACCGTCATTTGGTTGGTTGAGCTTTTTTATTTGCGACTTGACTAATTTTTTTATATATGCTAATATCTAGGAATATGAAGAATATAGTAAAAACAATGATTTTTATGTTGATTTTAATAGCTGGATTGTCAGTAGGGAATTTTGTTATGGCTGCTCCAACAGTGACAACCAATACTGCTGTTCCCAGTTCAACTTCAGCTGATTTAAATGGAACTTACAATGATAATGGACAAGGAGCGGTTGATGCTTGGTTTGAGTGGGGGCCAACAAATGCTCTGGGAACTTTTACTGCCTTAACTAATATTGGAACTGGCAGTAGTATTTCTCATACTGCTAATATAACTGGGTTAACCCCAAGTACCACTTATTACTATCGAGCTTCCGGAATGAATTCAAGTGTTGCCAATGGGGCGATAGTTTCTTTTACTACTACTGCCAGCGGGGGAAGTGCTCCAATAGTGACAACGACAACTGCTACTCCAAGCTCAACATCAGCTGTTGTTAATGGAACTTATAATGAGAATGGAACTGGACTTAGCACAACCACTTTTTTTGAATATGGACCAACAACTTCTTATGGATTTACTACCGCTAATGTTAATCAGGGGACAGGATCAGGAACGGCGACCGTTACTATTACCGGGCTTGCCTCCAACTCAGCTTATTATTTTAGAATTGTAGGACAAAATACTAATGGAACTAGTTATGGATCTCCTGTTAGTTTTTCTACCACCAGTGGAGGAGGTTCTGTCCCTACCCTAACCACTACCAGCGCTTCAAGTATTGGACAATCTTCAGCTACTTTAAATGGAACTTATAATAGCAATGGGCTTGCCTCTAGTGTTAGATTTGAATGGGGAACTACTTCTGGTACTTATCCTAATACCACTACTTTAACTAGCGTGGGAACAGGATCAGGTAGTCATAATGCCACCATCTCTGGTTTAACCGCTGGCACAACTTATTACTATCGAATTATTGGTTCTAATAGCGCTGGTTCTGCTCAAGGATCTCAAATTTCTTTTACTACCACTACTAGTGGGGGAGGAAATGTTCCTATTATCACTACCACTAGTGTTTCTGGGGTTGGACAAACTTATGCTACTTTAAATGGAACTTACAATGATAATGGAACTGGATTAAACACTACAGTTTATTTTCAATACGGAACTAGCTCTAGCAATTTAAACTCAACTACTGGGTCAACAACTTATAGTTCTAGTTCAGATATTTTTAACAATAATATTTCTAGTCTTTCATCCGGAACTACTTATTATTTTCGAGCGGTTGGCAATAACTCAAACGGAACTGCCTATGGATCTATTTTAAGTTTTTTTGTTCCGACTTCAGGCGGTGGGTCAGCCCCAAGCATTACCACTAATTCGGCCTCCGGAATAACTAATAGTTCTGCTGTTTTGAATGGTTATTATAATGCTAATAACGATAATACTACTACTTACTTCCGTTATGGAACTAGCTCTAGTAATTTAAATCAAAACACTGCTTCGGTTTCTCAAGGAAATGGATCAGGAATATTCAGCAATGCTATTTCTAATTTAAACAATAATACTACTTATTATTTTCAAGCGGTGGGATGGAATAGTAATGGCTATACTAATGGGACAATTTTAAATTTTACTACAGGATCTGGAAATGGAAATGGACTGATTCCAACAGTAGAAACTACTATTGCTACTCTAACTGCTGACACCACTACCCGATTAAATGGTTTAGTTATTTCTACCGGAGCTGTTTCAACCAATGTTTGGTTTGAATGGGGATCAGCTATTAGTCTAGGGAAAACAACCGCTGTCCAATCAATTGGTTCCGGGACAAATATTAGCTTCAATGACTCCTTGTCTGGTTTAAATACTAATAGTATCTATTATTTTAGACTTGTTGGGCAAAACCAATATGGAATTGATTACGGAGAAATCAGAATTTTTAGAACCCAAGGATCTGGTTATATAGAAGTGCCGATTTCTAATAGCCCCAATAGTCTTGTTTCTCTTGAAATTGAAACATCCTATGAAGATATTTTTGTTGGGGATAGTTTAACTTACATAATTACTTATACAAACACTAGTAACAAAAGTTTAAAAAATGTTATTTTAAGAGTGGCTTTGCCAAACGAAATAGAATTTTCAAGATCAGACGAAGGACGCTTTTCTGAATCTAGTCATGAGTTATCAATTAATCTTGGAACCCTAGCTCCTTATGAAAAAGATTCTCTTAGAGTTAGAGGAGATGTTTTAAACACCGCCAAAGGAAAAGAAATTTTAGTTACTACCGCCGCTCTTGTTTACACCGATTCTTCTAGTAATATTCAAAATGAAGTAATTGCTTACATCTTGAATTATGTTTTAGAAAATAAAGGAAACGGAGGATTAGTAGCCGGTCTTTTTGGAACAGATGGTTTTTTCCCTAGTAGTTTGTTTAGCTGGCTCTTACTTATTTTAGTGATCCTAGGAATAGTTTATGTTGGCCGAATGGTTTACGACAGAGAATCTCCCGCCTTTGCTGTGAGAAAGCAAAACAATAATTCTAATAACAGAAATACTAATATCAGCGATAATGAATTTGATGCTTATAATGAATATAAGCGTAGCCAAATGTATTACAACAGCCAAAATAGTTTCCCAAAATCAGAATCAGGACAAGGAGGACCGCCATCTTTCTTAAGAGAAAATATCTAATTAAATTAAAAATTAATCAAAAAATCCCTGCTTCCGCGGGGATTTTTTGATGCTATAATTTTTAAATATGCTTATCAAAAACTTAGAAGAAATGAAAAAATTAGCTGAACGGTTTATTAAATCAATTGATCAACCGTTAGAAAACAAAGCGACTATTGTTGGTCTTTATGGCAATTTGGGTTCCGGGAAAACGGCTTTTGTAAAAAAAGTAGCTGAGGTTTTAGGAATTAAAGAACATGTCATTAGCCCTACTTTTGTTATTTTTAAAAATTATAAATTAAACAAAAGCCGTTTTCAAAAACTTGTTCATATTGATGCTTATCGGTTAGAAGACGAAGAAGCGTTAAATAAATTAGATTTTTCTAAAATAATTGAAGACCAGAACAACCTTGTTTTAGTTGAATGGGCAAATCAAGTTGTTAGCGCCTTACCAAAAGATCATCTTAGAATAAATTTTGAATATATAAATGACCAGACGAGAAACATAAAAGTAGATGATAGAATAGAGAGATGATTAAAAAAAGCGACAAAAAAACTCTTATTTTACTTGATGCCCATGCTATTATTCATCGGGCTTATCATGCCCTTCCCGACTTTTCTTCTAGTAAAGGAGAGCCGACAGGAGCTTTATACGGTCTTTCGGCGATGCTTATTAAAATTATTTGGGACCTAAAACCCGACTATTTAATTGCCTGTTATGATCTTCCAGAAAAGACTTTCAGACATGATGCTTATGACAATTACAAAGCAGGGAGAGAAAAAATCAGCGATGATCTTATTCACCAACTTGAAAAATCAAAAGAAGTTTTTAAAAGTTTTAGTATTCCCGTTTATGCTCAGTCGGGATTTGAAGCTGATGATATTTTAGGAACAATAGTTGAAAAAACAAAAAATAAAAAAGATTTAAATATTATTATTGCTTCTGGCGATCTTGATACTTTGCAATTAATTAATGATAAAAAAGTTCAGGTTTATACTCTAAGAAAAGGATTAAATGATACTATTTTATATGATGAAAAAGCTGTTAAAGACAGGTTTGGTTTCGCTCCAGAATTACTAGTTGATTATAAAGGACTTAGAGGAGATCCTTCCGACAATATAATCGGAATTTCTGGTATCGGTGAAAAAACAGCTTCTTCTCTAATAACAAATTTTGGTTCATTGGAAAATATTTATAAAATTATTAAAAAAGACTCATTTGAATTAATAAAAGCAGGGATTAAACCCAGAGTGATAGAACTCTTAAGAGCTGGAGAAGACGAAGCTTTCTTTTCAAAAACATTAGCTCGAATAAGGAGAGACGCCCCAATTAAATTTTCTCTTCCCAACAAAGAATGGAAAGAAACAATTAAATCAGGGAACATAGAAACTTTATTTAGAGAACTTGGATTCAAGAGTCTTCAAAATCGTTTCAATCAGCTTTTTGGGATAATTGAGAATCCTAATTCTAAAGATCAAAACCAAAGATTCTTGCTCCAGACTTCAATGGCGAGTCAGGAAAAACAAAAAGAAGAAAAAGAAATCGGTGTCGCCCTTTGGCTTTTATCATCTAATTTATCCAACCCCACCCTAGAAGATATTTTAGAATTTGAAAATAGCCATGATTTTAATCAAGCCAAAAATAAAATATTAAAAAAAATTAAAGAAGAAAAATTAGAGTATGTTTATAAAAATATTGAATTACCCATCATTCCCATTATCGAAGAAATGGAAAAACATGGAATTTTAATTGATTTAAATTATATCAAAAAACTATCCATTGATTATCATCAGCAATTAGAAAAACTGGAACATAAAATTTGGGAAGAGGCCGGAGGGAAGTTTAATATTAATTCTCCTAAACAAATGGCAGAAATACTCTTTGATAAACTAAAATTAATTCCTCTTGGAGATAGAATTAAAAAAACAAAAGGCGGGGCTCGATCAACTCGAATATCAGAATTAGAAAAATTAATAGGTACTCACAAAATTATTGATGAAATCATTGATTATCGTGAACTTCAAAAATTACTTTCAACCTATATTGATGTTATCCCAAGAATGACCGAAAAAGATAATCGTTTACATGCTAAATTTATTCAAACAGGAACTACTACCGGAAGATTTTCCTCAGTCAGCCCTAATCTCCAAAATATTCCTATTAGAAGCGATTTAGGAAAAAAAATTCGTAATGCTTTTATCGCTTCTCCTAATCATAAATTAATTGCTTTTGATTATTCTCAAATTGAACTTCGAATTGCCGCTCTTTTATCTCAAGATAAATATTTTTTACAAATCTTTACAGAAAAAAAAGATATTCACAATGCCGTGGCCTCTAGAGTTTTTGGTGTTTCTGAAGAGAAAGTTGATCCCGAGATGAGACGACAAGCTAAAGTTATCAATTTTGGGATTATTTATGGAATGGGAGTATTAGCTCTTCAAAAAACATTAAAATCTAACAGAGCCGAAGCCAAAAAATTTTATGATGATTATTTTCAAAAGTTTCCTAGATTAATAGCTTATTTAGAAGAGATAAAGGACTCAGCTCGAAAAAATGGATACACAGAAACTCTTTTTGGAAGAAGACGCTATTTCCCCGAGATTAAATCTAAACTTCCCTTTATTAGAGCGATGGCCGAAAGAATGGCTATCAACGCTCCTATCCAAGGAACCTCCGCCGATATTATTAAATTAGCTATTAGTCAGGCAGATAAAGTTATTATTGAAGCTAAATTAAAAAATAAATGCCACCTAGTTCTTCAAGTTCATGATGAATTAATTTATGAGGTAGATGAAAAAATTATTCACGAAGCGGTAAAAATAATAAAATCAGCCATGGAAAAAAATATTTCTCAAGAATTTTTAAAAAATAAAAAAGAAGTCCCAATCACGACAGATATTTCTATTGGTTCTAATTGGGGAGAAATGACAAAAATTAGGGGGTGAGATATAATAATCCCAATGGATAATATTAATGAACAAAACGAAGACAAAGAGGTAAAAATTCACCACTTTCTTGCCTATAGTCCGATGATTTACTTAATTGGATTAATTGCAGGTTTTTTTGCTGATATTCTTTATCCCGTGAAAATTATTCCTGAAACAATTGTTTTGCCGATAGGCTTTGTTTTAATTATTTTATCCCCAATGTTAATTTTATGGGCTCAGCACTCTTCTCGTAATTTTAGAAAAGAAAAAAAACTCGCTAAAATAGAGACAAAAGATTTTTGTAAAGGACCATATAGACTTACCAGAAATCCAACCTATCTCGGTTTGTTTTTTTTAGTTTTAGGCTTTGGTATTTTAGCCAATGCTATTTTAATTGTTTTAATGGCAGTAATTTCTTTTTTAATAGTCAATTTTATCTTTCTTAAAAAAGAGGAGAAACTCTTAGAAAGAAAATTCGGGGGAGAATATCTTGAATACAAAAAGTCAGTTAGACGCTGGCTTGGCAAAAAATGATCCATTTATTTTATGGTAATGATATTGATAAGCGCCGAACCGCTTATGAGAAGCTTTTCAATAAACAAAAAAGTTCTTTCTTTTTAATGAATGATTTTGATTTTAATAAAGAGGAATTTGAAAATCTTATTTATGCTTCCGGTCTTTTTGTTGATAAATATTTTATTATTCTTGAAAATGTTTTGGAAAAAGATGAAATAAAAGAATTTATCTTAAAGAAATTGAAAGACTTATCAGAATCCAATAATAATTTTGTTTTTATTGAGCAATCTTTATCAAAAAATATAGTTGATAAATTTAAAAAATATACCGAAAATATTAAATTATTTGATTTGCCTAAAACAATTCCCAAGGGAAGATTTCATCTCTTTGATCTAACAGATGTCCTGGGGAAAAAAGATAAAAAGGGTTTATGGATTTTATTTCAAAAAGCAATTAATTCTGGAATAATCCCAGATGAAATTATTGGTATTTTTATTTGGCAAATTAAAATGATATTTTTAGTTAAAAATGAAAAAAATTACTCACCTCAATTAGGAATTAAACCTTTTGTTTTTGCAAAGGCTAAATCATTTAGTCGTAATTTTACAGATGCGGAACTTAAAAATTTATCATCTAAATTAATAACTCTTTATCATGAAAATAGGCGTCAAGCAGGGAGTTTGGAAATCAATTTAGAAAAATTTATTTTAGAATCTATTTAAAACCAAGAAACAATAAAGCCTCTAAATACAGACTAGGCTAAATTTAGAGGCTTTTATTTTTAGGGTCAACAAAAAAGCTGACCAAACGATTTTTCCCTTTTTAAGATGATTTTGAAATAACAATAATTTTGTGAACAGATAAACTTCTATGAATTATGACTAACTGCCAAAGTTAAAGATATCTTAACAAAAAATCATCCAGTTTTATTATAACTAATTTTTATAAAAGTAAAAGTCTTTTATGTGGATAAGATTAATTATTCAGGAAGAAGACATCCAGTTTTTTCTGCCAAATTTTCTAAGGGAATTACTCCCTCAACTTTTTCTCCATCAGAAAATTCCCAAGTTGGGTATCTGACAATCCCTTTATCTTGGCACTCTTGTTTCATGCTTTTATCTTGATTGGAACACTCCTGATAAGGGAGAAAATCAACCGATTTTCCAAACATTTCTTTTTGGGTAGCGCAAGCCGAGCACCAAAAAGCGCCATTAAAAATAGCTCCCTGATTTCCCAAGCACTGGGCGAATTCATCATATTTAGCCGGTTCCCTTGGTTTTTGGGAATCAAGATAGGCAAAAATTAATATTGCCAAAACAACCACTACGATTATCACTATTGTTATAATTGTTTGTTTATTCATTTCATTAAAAACTTTTAATTATTAAAAATTAATTATTAGACCAACCCCGCTAAATTTCTAACAGGGTTCATATTTTTTATTATACCACAAGTGGTATCCCTTTTCTTTTTGATTCTTGCCCTCGACCAATTTTTTCTCCGAAGTTCAAACTTGTCCCCCCACAAGGAATCGAACCTTGGTCAATTGCTTAAAAGGCAACTGCTTTACCACTAAGCTATGGGGGGGGTTATTAGTGATTGCTTCAATAAAGATAACATAACATAATAACCTTATGAGGTCTATTGTTTCAATTAAGTATGGTCAAAAATGATTAAAATTCTTTTTTTATTAATCATAATAACTTTAATCATCCTATTTTCTTTCGGAGTACCTACTGAAGACACGGTAAATAATAGTTTGGTCATATCTAATGTTTTAGTTGATAATAATACCGCCAGCGAGAATATTTGGTTAGATTTTACACCAAGTTCAGTTTTAATATCAGAGGAAAAAAATCAAAAAACCAAAGAAATTATCAATCCTAATATTGATTTTGATACCAAGTATTTATTGGGCAAATTAAATTATCAAAATGACTCTCGTTTTATAGAGGTTTCTTTGGAGGACTCTGTTAAGTCAGGAATGTATTTAAGAAAAGAGACTTATCTAGCTTTTAAACAAATGACTCAAGATGCCAAAAAAGACAAAATAGATTTAATTATTATTTCCGGTGCTAGAAACTTTGAAACTCAAAAGAATATCTGGGAGAATAAATGGTCCGGTTTAATTGGCGATTATTACCTAATAGAAGATGAATATAATAAAGCAACATCTATTTTGGAGCAAAGCGCCATGCCTGGCACATCACGACATCATTGGGGGACTGAGATAGATTTAAATAATTTAAACAATAGTTATTTTTATGGGGGTGAAGGATTGAAAATTTATAATTGGTTAGCAGAAAATGCTTCTAAATATGGCTTTTGCCAACCTTATTCAACGCAAGATTCTCGTTCTGGCGGTTATCAAGAAGAAAGATGGCATTGGTCATACCTGCCGACTTCTTCTGTTTTTACACAACAATATTCCTCCCTTGTTAAAAATGACGATCTTAGTGGTTTTTTGGGGGACCACTTAGTTTCAGAACTTAAAATAATAGTTAATTATGTATTAAATATTAATAGAGAATGTTTATGAAAAAAAAAGAAGTAATTTTAATTATTCATAATGTCCGTAGCGCCTATAATGTTGGTTCAATTTTTCGCACCGCTGAAACAGCTGGAATAAATGAAATTTATTTAACCGGATATACTCCCGCTCCGGTTGATAAATTTGGCAGGGGCAGAAAAGATATTGCCAAAGTATCTTTAGGGGCAGAAAAAATAATTCCTTGGAAAAAATTTTCTAAAATTAGAGAAGTTTTAATAAAATTTAAAAAAGAAAATTATTTTATAGTAGCGATTGAACAATCAAAAAATTCTTTTGATTACAAAAAAGTAAAACCGCGACAAAAAACTGTTTTTATTGTTGGAAATGAAATTAAAGGGCTTGATCAAAAAATTTTGAATAAATGCGAGGTGATAGCAGAAATACCAATGAAAGGAAAAAAAGAATCATTAAATGTCGCTGTTTCCGTCGGAATAGCTTTGTTTAGGATCCTAAAAATTTAAGTTTCTGGTGTTGAGAACAAAAATGAGCGCTTCGGCTCCCTATTTTTATTCTAGTAATAACACCAGAGCATCCTTTTTTAAAACACTTTTTACCCGTTTGTTGGTAAGCTTTATGATGTAGTTGATATTTTCCTTTTTGGCCATCAATATTAAAATAATCAGAAATTGAATCACCCCTAAGTTTTATCGCTTTTCTAAGAATTTTTTTCATAACCACAAACATCTTTTTTATTTTAAAAAGAGGAATATTTTCCGCTTTTGTTTCCGGGTGAATTCCTGCTTCCCAAAGTATTTCATCGGAATAGATATTGCCAATACCGGCAATAACTTTTTGATCCAATAAAACTTGTTTCATTTTTCTTTTTTGTGATTTTATTATTTTTATAAATTTTTTAATTTTTAAATTAAAACCCAGTGGTTCTGGTCCTAAAGATAGAGGGGAATTAAGAAGAGTAATTTTTCCGAATTTTCTTAAATCGCTAAAAGCCAAGTTTTTATTACCCCTAAAATAAAAAATAACATGGATATATTTATTTTTTTGATGATTATTAAAAAGAAGATGACCAGTCATTTTTAGATGGATTAAAATAGTTTTCTGATTATTAAGCTGAATTAAGATATTTTTTCCTCTCCTCTTAATACTAACTACCTTACTTCCAATAACTTCTTTTTTAAATTTTTTAAAATAAATAGGATTTTTTATAGTTTCTTTTTGGTGAGGATTAGAACTTTTCAAATTTGTCCAAATACCCTTTATTTTTAAGCCTAAAATTACTTTTCTTAAATCACGAACGGTTGTTTCTACTTCTGGAAGTTCTGGCATAATTAATTTTCTCCTCCGTTCCCCAAGATTTTTAGAGCTCCTTTTACTCGATTGCTGGTCCCAACAATTTCATCTGGTATTTTTTTCAGGGCTTCTCGAGCTTCTGATGATTTATATCCCAGAGATAGTAAAGCTTCTAAAACATCGGCCTCGTCTTTAAATATTTTTTCAAACCCCCCTTTTTGTAGTCCTAATTTATCTTTAAGTTCCAAAACTATTCTCTCGGCTGTCTTTTTTCCAATCCCAGAAATTTTAGTTAAGTAAGAAGTATTACCAGAACCAATAGCCTTGCTCAGTGTTTCTACTGGCGCCAAAGAAAGAATACCCAAACTAGATTTTGGCCCAATCCCAGAAACTCCTATTAGTTTTTCAAAAAAAGATAATTCCTCATTATTATAAAATCCATATAAATCTAAGGAATTTTCTCGAACAGCTTGATAGATAAAAAGAGAAACATTCCCCTTTTCCTTTTTTTTAATTTTAGAAAGAGTATTAGAGGAAACATATATTTTATAACCCACTCCTCCTGTCTCGATTACGACAAAATCTGAAGCAACCAAAGTTAATTTTCCGCTAATTTGATAAATCATATAAATAAGTATAGCCTATTATAAAATATGGATAAAGCTTTATTTTTATAGTATGATTGAATTATGATTTATAATCAGCATAGAAAAACAGAGAGAGCAGAACAAGGAAAATATATTGAAAAATTTTTTCTTGGGGAAATTCTTCGCTCGCAATATCTTAAAGTTCTTGGGATGACCCCAGAACAAATAAAAGAAAAAAACATAGAAGATTTTAATATTTATGAAAAAATTTTAAAAGAAAGAGAACCTAGATATGAAGATAAACTTCGCTTAATGAAGGAAACTCAACCTTGGAGTGATGCAACGAATCCCAAGAATCAATATGCCAGAGAATTGCGTATCTTGGTCGCCAAAGGATTAATGGGAGATAATTTTGATAATTCCCGCCTTCTTTATTACACCGCCTTAGAAACCCACTTAGATATTTTTAATCAAACTGATGCTATGTTTGAATATTATGACAAATCAGGGAAAAATCTTATTTGTAGACTCACTTTTGATTTAAAAACTACTGTCGAAATAGGTGGAAGTATTTTAAATATTTCAGAAAGCGAGGCTGATGATATTGAAGAAAAAATGGCTGAGATAAAGCAAAATTCACAAAAGTTTCGGGAAATGGGAGAAATTTCAGAGGAAGCCCAAAATCTTAAAAAGGAAATAGAGATAAAAAAAGATATTTTGATGGAAAAAATCAGAAAACACCTTAATAAATGGTCTAAACAGATTGTGAAAGGAATTCATAAATATGAACTTGACATGGTTTAAAATCATTGCTATTCTAAATATAAAGAAAAGTATTTTTTAAAACAAAAAATTGAGTTATGAACTATAAAACCGAAGAACATAAAAATGAGAGAGTGGTTGCTAATAGTATTTTTGGCACAATAAAATTATTAATAATGCCTTGGAAAGGAGAACATAATCCAGATTTGGGGTGGTTAAATGATTTTAACACTTCCGAAGAAGGAATTTTTAAGGTATTTTGCCAAGGGTGTGGCATTCACACAATAGACACTGAGAAAATAATGAAATCTCGTTTTGAAGAAGCTGGGAAATTAGAAGATTTTAATAGTATTGATTGGAAAAATAATTATCTGCATTTAAATACTTGTGAATTTTGTTTGATCAATGCCCCGGTTTCTACTATGGAAATAGTTGTTAAAGAAATACCGCCTATCTAACAGAGTGGTATTTTTATTTGCTTTCCTAAGGTATTTTTGATAATATTTTGTTATGCCCATAACTAAATCGGCCCAAAAAGCTCTAAAAGGATCTCTTCAGAAGAAGGTTTTTAATGATCGTCGGAATAGGGCAATGAAGCAATCCATAAAAAAAATAGAAAAACTTGTTAAAGAAAACAAGAAACCAGAAGCCAAAAAACTATTAAGGGTTGCCTATCAAGCCATTGACAAAGCTGTTAAAAGAGGAATAATAAAAAAGAACACTGCTTCTCGTAAGAAATCCCGTCTCTCAAGAATTACCAAATCTTAAAATTACTCATGGTCTTTGAGCAAATTAAAGTTGGGATAATGGAAAACTTCTCTTATCTTATTGGCGACAAAAAAGAAGGAGCTTTGATAGATCCCGGGTGGGATAGCCAGAAATTATTAAAAATTGCCGGGAAAAAAAGATTAAAGATAAATAAAGTACTTTTAACCCACAGTCATTATGATCACCTTAATGATTTAGAAGAAATAACAAAAGAAACCAAAGCCCAAGTTTTTATCCATCAATTAGAAACTTTTGAAAATAAAAATATAGAAATAAAATATATAAAAGATAATGACATAATAAATGTTGGTAATATAAAAATTCAAGTCATTCATACTCCGGGACACAGCCGTGGCAGTGTCTGTTTTTTATTTGATCAAAAATTATTAACTGGCGATACTTTATTTATTGGATCAATCGGAAGAGTTGATTTAGAAGGGGGAAGTGAAGGAGAAATGTTTCAGAGTTTAAAAAAGTTAAGTGAATTAGATAATAAAATAGAAGTTTACCCAGGACATCATTATAGCGATCCTTTAAAATCAACCATTGGACAAGAAAAAGCTAATAATCCCTTTATGAAGTTTTAAATTCTTATGGTAATTTTAAGTTATGTGTATTTGGAAGATAATTAAAATAATCCTCTTTATCTTATTAATAATCTTTATAATAGAATTGATTCAAGGAAATGTTGGCGAGTTCCGACTTCTTAAATGGGGCCTAAGAGCTTTGTTTTGACTTTGACAAAACATCTTTCCTTTCTGGTGCTCCCGACAGGAATCGAACCTGTATTACAACTTCCGCAAAGTTGCGTCCTATCCGTTGAACGACGGGAGCTTTAAAATCCTAGGCGATCCATTATTTTTTCGGAAATTGGTTCAGTTATTTCTTTTTCAGGCAAGAAGTTTTTTAGTGTTTCCTTTATAAACCCCTCTTTTTTTTCAGGAAGAGGAATAACTAAAATTGGCATAATTTTTCTTTCTGATAACAAAAGCAAATTATATATTTTTTTCTCATCATCATATTTTACCCAAAAGTGCTTTAGTTTTTCATAAGGATATAGTATATCTTTTATTCTTACTCCATTTTTATCTATTATGTATTTAATCATTTCTGGTTTTTGTAAATTTATTATGATTAAAGTAAAAACTCCAATTAAAATAAAAATACCAAATAATAAATTTTTGAAAATTATTGAAGCCACACTACTAGCTACGGCAATAGTCCCCATGGCCCAATACCAATCAACACTTCTTTTTTTAGGATCATATTCTAATGCTTCCCACTCTATGTTATTATTACTATTTTCCATATATAAACTTTAACAGATTGTCACCCGAAATACTATATGTTATCTAGGGTGGTATAATAAGGTTATAAATTAAGGAGAGGTGGCTGAGTGGTTGAAGGCACCGGTCTTGAAAACCGGAGATCGTGAAAGCGATCCGTGGGTTCAAATCCCACCCTCTCCGTTATGAGACTAATAGGAATTGATTATGGACAAAAAAGAGTTGGAATTGCTGTTTCTGATGAAGAAAATAGGATTGCTTTTCCTAGAACAATTTTAAAAAATGATAAACACCTTTTGGATTTAATTGAGAAAATATGTCAGGAAGAAAAAATAGATAGAATAGTCATGGGAGAATCATATAATTGCCAAGGAAAATCAAATAAATTAATGGAAAAAATTATTTCCTTTAAAAATGAATTAAAAAAGAAGCTAAAGCTTCCAATTAAATTAGAAAAAGAATTTATGACCACCATTGAAGCTCGTCGTTATCAAGAAAATAAAAAAGAAGTTGATTCCTCGGCGGCGGCTCTTATTTTACAACGTTATTTAGATAGATTAAATATAAAGCGAAAAGATTAACTATTTTTAGGAAAAGCAACCCTATTTTATTTTAAAGGCAGTCAAGATATAATAGTAAGTAATGAAATATTATTCTCGCAATAGATTTTTTCCTGTCCCTAATTTTTTAATGAGACCTTCTGTGGGTTTTGATATTTCTGATCGATCAATTAAATTTGTTGAACTCATAGAACGGGGGAAAGTGATTTGCCTTGGCAAGTTTGGAGAAAAAAGAATTCCTCCAGGAGTTATTGAATCAGGAAAAATAAAAAATGTTGAGGAATTTAAGAAAATTCTAATTTTTTTAAAGGAAAAATATAATCTTAGTTTTGTGCGTGTTTCTCTCCCTGAACAACAAGTTTATATTTTTAAATTGAATTTGCCAGAAATTAAGAATGGTAAAATTCGTGATGCCCTAGAACTTCAATTAGAAAAACATATTCCTATTTCAGCCGCCGAATCAGTTTTTGATTACGATTTTATTAATAGTAAAAAAGAAGGAGGATATAATTTTCAAGTAGCGGCTCTGCCTAAATCCATCATTGAAAGTTATTTAACACCACTTAAAGAATCTGGTCTTGTTCCAATTGGATTTGAAATTGAAGCTCAAGCTATCTCTAGGGCGGTTATTCCTTATGATAGTCAAGACACCTTTATGATAATTGATTTTGGAGAAACTAGAACAGGAATCTCAATTGTTAGCCAAGGAATTGTTTGTTTTACCTCCACTATTGATATTGGGGGGCATACTTTAACAAAAATTATTCAAAAAAGTTTTAAAGTTAGTTTTGAAGAAGCTGAAAAAATCAAAAAAGAATATGGTCTTAAAAAAGACCCAGAGCGAAAAGAGGTTTTTTCTATTCTATTAAATATTATTTCAGTTTTACGCGATGAAATAAATAAACACTATATTTATTGGTATACCCATAAAGATGAGGACAACAAACAAAGACCAAATATAAAAAAAATAGTTTTATGTGGTCGCAACTCTAACCTGATAGGTTTTGTTGATTATCTTTCAATGAGTATGAGAACTAAAGTAGAACTTGGCAATGCTTGGGTAAATATAAATTCCTTAGAAAAATATGTTCCTGAAATATCAGCCAATGATTCAATGGGCTACACAACCTCTATTGGTTTAGCTTTAGGGGATTTTTGCCATGATTAATCTTCTTACCCTTGAAGAGAAAAAAAATATTAAGCGAGATTATAATATTCGCCTAATAATTATCTCCCTCTCCTTTCTTCTAATAATTGTTGTTATTGCTATTGCTTTTTTATTACCATCATATTTTTTATCATCAATTAAGGAAAAAATTTCTTCCCAAGAGTTAGAAAAAATAAAAATCAGCCAAGATTTTTCGGACGAAAATATAATTTCTGAAATTATTCAAGAGACAAATATGAAATTATCCCTATTGTCTGATTATGACAATAAGCTAGTAGTTTCCAAAGATATCATTGAAGCAATTTTAGAAAAAACAAAGGGGAAAATCGAAATCAGTGAAATTTATTTTACCAAAAATAATAATTCTCCCAGCACTATTGATTTAAAGGGGACAGCTTCTAGTCGAGAAAGTTTATTGTTGTTTACAGAAGACATAGAAAGAGAAGATCAATTTTCTGAAGTTAATTTGCCTGTTTCTAATCTTGTTAAAAATAAAGATATAAAATTTAATTTTAATATCATCATGCCTTAAATATTGTTATGAATCAAACTTACAAAAATAACACTTTACTGATAATTATTATCTTAATAAACATACTGGCTATTTCTGCCTATGTTTATCTTTTTCAATCCGTTAAGCAAGCCAATCAACGCAATTCTCTTATCTCTAGTGAAATCAAAAATTATTCTGAAAATAAAGACAGAATTATTTCTTTAAGAAATATAATAAAATCAACAGAAGAAGAAAGAGATAATCTTAACTCCCATTTTATTGATAAAAATAAAATTAATCACTTACTTGATTTGATCGAAAAAATAGGAGAAGATTCCAAAACAAATCTTGAAATTAATTCAGTTAATTTATCACCCAAATCAAGCGATAAAAATAAGAATATTCTAAAAATAGATTTCAAAGCTAGTGGCTCTTTCCAAAATATTTCTAAGCTACTTTTATTGCTAGAAAATGCTCCACTAGAGTTTGATTTTGAAAAAGTATATTTTAATAAAACTGAAAACGAGAGAAAAGAAGAGTCAGAAGATATTTTTGATTTGTGGAATAGTAGTTTTACTATTAATCTCATAAGCTTTTTATAATCTTAAAATGTTTCCTTTCTTAAATAAAACTAAAAATAGACCATTTAAAGATATAAATAATCTAGAGATTCATCCTAGAAGAGATTGGAATACTTTTATTAAAATATTTTTCGTCTTAATTGTTTTGATGATTATTTTTAATTTATATCTTTTTTCCCAAATAAACAGAGAAGAAATATTCCAAATCAGCGAAGATAATATAACCAAAGGAAAAACTATTGATAGGAAAAACTTAGAAGAAATTCTTAATTATTTTGATAAAAAAGATCAAAAGTTTAACGAAATCTTAAAAAGTAATTTTGACCAAATAACACCATCAAACGAATTTCCGATTCAGTAAAGTAATCCTTTTCTATAGGTTTTTTTCTTTGGTGCCCCTGGGAGGAATCGAACCTCCATCTAGAGCTTAGAAGGCTCTTGTTCTGTCCGTTGAACTACAGGGACGTCTAAAATGCGCGCTGAGGGACTTGAACCCCCGGCCTACCCGGTGTAAACGGGTTGCTCTAGCCAACTGAGCTAAGCGCGCAAACCTGCTTGAATAATCATACCATACCTTATTTTTTTCTATTTTTCAATGAAAATGGCCAGGCAACACTAAGTGTTTTGTTTATGTGATAATATAAAAATAATGAATTTAAAAGATAAAATCTTATATGAAGACAATGATTTATTGGTTGTAAATAAACCAGCTGGCTTAGCGGTCCATAGCAACGGAAGAACAGAAGAAAAAACCTTAGTCGATTTTTTGTTAGAAAAATATCCAGAAATTAAAAATATTGGTGATAATCCAATTCGTCCAGGGATTGTTCATAGATTAGACAAAGATACTTCAGGAGTTTTAATTATTGTTAAGAATCAAAAAAGTTTTTTATTTTTGAAAGAACAATTTCAAAATAGGGAAGTAAAAAAAGTTTACCAAGCTGTTGTTTGGGGATGGTTAAAAGATAATGAAGGAATGATAGATAAACCAATTGGAAAAAGCCGAAAAGATTTTCGGCTTTGGTCTGCTCAGCGCGGAGCTCGGGGCGAGCTCCGCGACGCTATTACTAAATATAAAGTTTTAAAATATTTTAAAGTTGAAAAAAATAAATTTTCTTTAGTGGAAGTTTATCCTAAAACAGGCCGAACCCACCAAATAAGAGTCCATTTCAAATATTTAAGTAATCCAATCGTCTGCGATCTTTTGTATGCTCCAAAAAGAGTTTGTCCCATTATTAGAATTTCTCGTTTGGCCCTTCAGGCTGTTTCAATAGAATTTAAAAAACCTGACGGGGGAATATTAAAAATAGAAGCCCCATTATCAGAAAATATTCAAATAGCCCTTGATAAAGCGCTCTAACTATGCTAAATTAATATTTATTATATGAAGACAACAACAATAAAATTTTCTCCAGTAGATATTGAAAAAAGGAAAAAATTAGACATCCGTTCAGGAGATACAATTAAGGTTTGGTCAAAGATTGAAGAAAAAGGCAAAACTCGTCTCCAAGCTTTTGAGGGTCTTGTTTTAGCTAGAAAGCATGGAACAGAATCAGGAGCTACTTTTACTGTTCGCAGGATCGCTAGCGGGATAGGAGTGGAGAAAGTGTTTCCACTTTATTCTCCAATGATTGATAAAGTTGAAATTGTAAAAAGAGCGAAAACAAGAAGATCAAAATTATATTATATTAGGGAAAAAGCCGCCAAAGAAATCAGAAAGAAAATGAGATCCCTTGCTTTTTCAAGCCAAGAGATTGAATCAGAAATTGGGGAACCTAAAAACGATGATAAGTTAATTGATCAAGAAGAAGCAAAAATAGAAAACAAAGAAAAAACTCTTTCTGAGACAGAAAATTTAGAAGTAGCCAAATAAAATGATAATCGGGCAGGTGGCGAAACTGGTAGACGCGCAAGCTTGAGGGGCTTGTAGGAGTAATCCTGTGGAGGTTCAAATCCTCTTCTGCCCACTTTTCTTTTACTAGATACTTTAAGTTAAATATTCTATACTGATTTTTATGGTGCCTATAGTGTAATGGTTCGCACGGAAACCTGTGGAGTTTTAAGTCCCGGTTCAAATCCGGGTAGGCACCCCATAATTAGAATTTATTACAATAATAGGTTTAAGATGGCATGGAAATAAATTTGGCATACTCTTAATATTAATATATGGAGAAGATAGAAAAATTAAAAGAAACACCCTTGTTTGAGAAACTAAAAAGTAAATTTGGTAAAATTTGTGGTTTAGCTGTGTTAATGATAATTTCCTCATCTGCTTTTCCCGGTGAAGCCAACGCTCAAAAAGAAACGGGGGACACAATAAAAACAAAATTCTTTTTTGACCAAAATGATATTAACGAGGAATCAAAAAAACATGTTTTTATAGACCAAGATACTCTTCCCATCAAAGAACTTTATTTGATTGGAGAAAAATCACTATTTAACAGAAGAGATAGATTTGCTGAGTCAATTGACTCAGCTTTAGCAAAGGGAGAAATTGATACAACTAACAAAAACTTAAACATAATGAAGGTTAATTTTTTAGATGCCGGTTATTATTTTGCGGGAGCAATATATCTTCCAACTATTAATACTATATTTTTAAATGAAAACTCTTCTTCCGGGACAAGCGAAAAAAAATCAGAAGAAGAAGAAGAATATGCTTTTCTAGTTTCTAAAACAAATATTTCTCATGAATTTTTCCATTATTTCTATGATAATTGCCTTAACCAAGAGGGATATCTTGGTCCCCCAGTAGCGGAAATATTATCAACGGCCATTATTAATACATACAAAAGATTCGGTTCTCTTAATAAAAGTAGATTAATAGGTGGAAATATTGATGAATATCTAAGTGGGGTTGATATTCAAAATGAAAAAGAAATTTTATCTTTTTGTCAAAAATTAACCAGTAAAATAGATATCATTTCTTTAAAAAGAACTTCAGATGATTTAATTACCGAAGAAGATGTTATTAAAGAATTAAAAAGATTAAAATTTGGTGAGTTTTTGGACGAGTATTTGGCTCGTGTTTATAATGGGGTCCTAGGAAATACTTCTTCCAAGGTTAAAAAAATTTTCGAGGATAGTAATATTCCAATAGGAGAAAGACTTTCTGACGAAAATCTAAATGAGATATATTATAATCCTACTAAAGAAGAAATTGAACTTTTAAAATCTATGAAGTGGAATAATAAACCTCTAATATAAAATTAAAACAGATTTGATATAATTTAATTATGAAAGAAGATTTTGAAAAAGGACTAAATATGTTTCATAAAATTGCCAAAGGAAGTGCTCAAAATACTACTCCTAGAGAAAAAGCAGAAATAAATCTTGAGAAAGATGACCAAATTACAGAAATGGCTGATTTTTTATTATCTAAAAAAGAATCCCAAGAAGAAATCTATGAAATTCAAAAAAAGAAAGAAAAAATAGTCAGAAAATTTAAACTGGCTCTTAAGAGTTTGGACGACAATAAAATAGAAAAATTAAAACAAAAAGAAGAGGAAATAATGGTAGATTTTAAAGGAGGAAAATTAATAACAGAAGAAAAAGAAATTACTTTAGGGGAATTAGTAACAGACGGTGATTGGGGAATTAAATATTATCTTGGAGAAACAATCCCCAGAATAGTAAAAAAAGAATTTTTATTAGCAAAAGCCAAAAGAGAAATATTATTATTACTTAATGATCAAATAATTATCAACGAACTTAGTTCTCCAACTGATGAACTGAAAAAAAAGGCTTACCGAGGAATAGAAAGCAGAGAAGAAAATAATCTTCAGCCGGGAATAATTGCTGAACGAATGGTTAAAAATTTAATTAAAAAAGAAACAATTGATAAAGATATTGATTTTAGAATTATTGAAGCAGATGTCTATCAAGATGTTGAAGAAAAAATAGATTTTATTATAAAAAGGAAAAACAAAAACAGAGGAGTAGGAGTTCAAGCTTCTAATGTTTTTGGGATTCAATTTACTATTAATACCAATGAAAAAGTATTAGAAAGAAAAAAAAGACAAATTAGATATGCCAAATATCAAGCTAGACAAGAAGGAATAGGAGATATAATTTTAGTAAATATCCCGATCAATGATGTTATGAAAGTTTATAATGAATGGCAAGAGAAAAAATCTTCTGGAGGACCAGATAAATTATGGAAGATTGAAACAAAGAAAAAAATTTTTAAAAATGTTTTAAAAGGAATACTATCCGAGGAAGAAATAAATCAATTAATTTAGGGTATAATTATCTTTATGGCAAAAAGAAGCACAGGAGTAGGAAAAATGAAAAAGTCACGTTCTAAAAAGACCAAAAAGAGACTGGCAATTAAAGCTGAAATGTTGGCTAAAAAAGCTAGGAAAAAACACAAATAAGTCTATTTTATTAGTGATAAACAAGGACTCTATTTTTTAGGTTTTTGTTGACTCGCTACAGAAAATATATTAGAATAAAAAGATTATCAGTTTAATTTAAATAAATATCATGCTGTTTTATTTGATTATAATTATTCTTGCAGTATTAATTTTCTTTTTTGGGATTAGAATTGTTCGACCCACTCACCGAGCAATTATTGAAAGATTTGGAAAATACAATCGTTTTATTGACCCTGGTTTTTCTTGGATTATCCCAATTATTGATAAATTAATAAAAGTTAATATTACTGAACAAATGGTAGATGCTATGCCCCAAGAAATAATTACCAATGATAATCTTAATGCCACTGTTGATGCCCAAGTATATTTCAAAGTCAGAGATGATGAACAAAGTGTTAAAAATTCTCAATACAATGTTGCCAATTATCAGCTTCAAATTGTTAACTTAGCGAGAACAACTCTTCGTAATATTATTGGGACCCTTACCCTTAGATCAGCTAACAGTGAACGAAATAAAATAAACGAAGAACTCCTTCGTGTTCTTGGTAAGGAAACACACAATTGGGGAATGGAGATTGTTAGAACAGAACTTAAACAAATTGATCCTCCTCAAGATGTTCAAGAAACTATGAATAAAGTTGTTAAGGCTGAAAATGAAAATATCGCTGCTCTTGATTTTGCTAATGCAGTGGAACGAGAAGCAGATGGATTAATGAGATCAGAAATTAAAAAAGCTGAAGGAGTAAAAAGGGCCAATATCCTTAGGGCTGAAGGTGAGGCGGAAGCAATTAAATTAGTTAACGAAGCCGCTGAAAAATATTTTATCGGGAATGCTCAAATATTGAGAAAAATTGAGGCAGTAGAATCATCTTTAAAAGAAAATTCTAAAATAGTTGTTCCAAGTGGAGGGGAATTAGTAAACATGATTGGAGATTTTGCCGGAATTACCCCAGTAAAATTAAATAGGAAAGAAACAAAAATAGAAAAAGAATAAATTAATATATAAAATAAATAAAAATAATCTCCCTAAAGGTTGTTTTTTATTTCTGGTATAATTTAATTATGAAAAACTTTTTTTTCGCTATTAGAAATAAAATTACTAAATCTTTTTATAAACTAATTTTTAAAAAGATTTTTTTTATAATAGACCCTGAAGTTGTTCATGATCGAATTATAAAAGTAGGACAGTTTTTAGGATCCAATTTTCTTACTAGAGAGATAACTAAATTATTTTTTTATTATTCTCATAAAAATTTAAAACAAAATATCTTAGGTATTGATTTTCCGAACCCTATTGGACTAGCAGGTGGTTTTGATAAAAATGCTCAAATAACAGACATTCTTCCCTCAATCGGTTTTGGATTTATGGAAGTTGGTTCTATCACAGGAGCCCCTTGCGAGGGAAATTCAAAACCAAGGTTATGGAGATTAAAAAAATCCCGAGGATTAATAGTTTATTATGGTTTAAAAAACGAAGGGAGCGAAAAACTCTCAAATAAATTACAAAAAAAATCTTTTAAAATTCCTCTTGGAATAAATATTGCTAAAACAAACAATAAAGAAACAGTAGAGCTTGAAGCAGGAATAAGCGATTATCAAAAAGCCTTTAAAAAATTCACTGAAATAGGAGATTATTTTACTATTAACATCAGTTGCCCCAATGCTTTTGGAGGGCAACCATTTACAAATCCCGCCTACTTAGACGTTCTTCTTACAAGAATTGATAAAATTTTAACCAAAAAGCCAGTTTTTTTAAAAATATCCCCTGATTTAACAGAAAGAGAGATTGACAAAATTATTGAAATATCAAAAAAACATCATGTTAATGGTTTTATTTGTACCAATCTTACTAAACGCAGAGATAATAAAAATATTGTTGAAAATAATATTTCTGAAAAAGGTGGTATAAGTGGAAAAGTCATTAGTGAACTATCAAATAATTTAATTAGTTATATTTATAAAAAAACAAAAAGAAATTTTGTCATCATTGGTTGTGGGGGAGTATTTACTGCCGAAGATGCTTATATAAAAATAAAAGCTGGAGCTTCTCTCGTTCAACTTATTACAGGGATGATTTTTGAAGGGCCACAATTGATAAGCACAATTAATCAAGGTTTGGTGAAATTATTAAAAAAAGATGGACTAAATAATATTTCTGAAGCAGTCGGACTAAGTCATAAATAATTTTTAATAAATTTGTTATAATCTTATTATGAAAAAAATTCTGATAGTTGGGGGAACATCTGGAATTGGAGAAGCTTTAGCTGATATTATTTTAGCTGATGGTCACAAAGTTGGAGTTATTGGGAGAGCAAGTGAAGAATTAATTAAATTAGACGAAGATGTTAAGAATGAGGCCATTATAAAAATGGTTGACATTAGAGATCAAGATAGGGCCATTAAAGTTGCAGAAGATCTTATAAAAGAATTAGGAGGATTGGATATATTTGTAATGAATGCGGGAGTGGGAAATGATAACCAAGAACTTAATTGGGAAAAAGAAGAAACAGTGATAGATATTAATGTTTCTGGTTTTGTCGCCCTAGTGGATGTGGCTTTTAATTATTTCAAAAAACAGGGTCATGGACAGATTATCGGATCATCGTCCGTGGTCGCTCTTCGGGGAAATAGGATTTCTCCAGTTTATAGCGCTTCCAAATCATTTGATTCTCGATATTTAGAAGGTCTAAGACAAAAAACTCATAAATTAAATTTACCAATAATAATTACAGATTTAAAACTTGGCTTTGTTAACACAAATTTTATTAAAAGAAGAATTCCTAACTTTTTAAAAATTTCAGCCAAGAGAGCAGCTTATCAAATATATAAAACAATTAAAAAAGAAAAAGACAAAACAGTTTATATTCCCAAAATCTGGAGATTTGTTGGCTGGATTTTGCAAGCAATGCCCCCATGGCTATATAACAAATTGTAATTATTATTTTGTGTTTTTTTGCTATACTTTGAAGATGAGAAAATATATTAAAAGTTTAAACAATGCTCTCAAAGGATTAAGGACAGTTTGGCTAGAAGAAAAAAATTTTAGATTAGAAACAGTTCTTTCAGCCATTGTTCTTGTTCTTGTTTTTGTTTTTCAATTATCTATTTTTGAATCCTCTTTTATTATTGTCGCGATCATCTTGGTTTTAACGGGAGAAGTCATTAATACTGTTATAGAAGATTTATGTGATAAAGTTGAACCTCAATTTAATGAAGTAATAGGAAAAATTAAAAATATGGCCGCCTCTTTTGTTCTTATTAGTTTCCTAGGGGCTATTTTGATTGTGATTTTTGTTTTTATTAATCATTTTTTATTAACCTAAAAATAAAAGGGCGCCAATCGCCCTTTTTGTTGTTTTGTAGCAGAGATTTCAATGTCCTGCCATTGGTTTAAAACCATTCTTACGAGTATCTACCTCGTTCTTTTTAAAAAACCGAATATGTTAATTACTAATATTTTAGCTATCTTTAACAATAAAATCAAATTAGTTTTCCACTTTTTAACAAATTAGAAATATTCTCCATAATTTCTCTAATTTTGCTATAATAGAAACAATAATTAAAGGTCAGATATTAAAAATTAATAATTATAAATGCATATGAAATGGTCAATACTTTATAACATCATTGCTACTATCTCTGGAACATTTGGAATATTAGCTTTAATAGGAGCTTGGACAGCTAGCAGTAGTGGAACTGCTTTTGGATTTACCCAAAGTCAGTTATACAATGATGCTCATGGGCTAATATTATTAGCTATTCTTTTTGCCATCGGGACCCTTGTTCACCACAACAATGAGGATGATAAAAAAAATAGCAAATTAATATAGTTTTTTGGAATTAATTCTCTAACATAAATAAAAATTCTCCAATTAATTGGAGAATTTTTATTTATGTTAGAGAGATTCTTTCTTATCTAAATAAACTAGTCAAAGCATCAAGAATTTTCGCTGTTAGTGTCTTTGTGGGGATTTTATAATTTGAATAGCTAAATTGACAGAAGTTTGTTGACCCATTCCAGGTTCCCCCAGAGTTAGCGCAATCAGTTGCTGGATCTCCTCCTCCGCCCCCTCCGCTATTTCCACAATCTGAAGAACAAGTAGTTGGAGTTTCATTTCCCTGACAAGCGCCATCCCCACAATAAAATGAAGTTCCCCCACAATCAGAAGCGCAAGAAGAAGAATCTTCAGTTGAGGCGCAAACATTGTCTCCGCAATAACCGGAGTAACTCCCTCCTCCACCACTACCACAATCTACTGGGCATGATGATTGGGTTTCATAACTATCACAAGTTCCGTTGCCACAATAAGCACCATTACTTCCGCTCATATTACAATAACTTCCATCCCAAGTTCCCCCAGCTTGAGCGCAAGCAGTTGATCCGCTTCCGCTTGATCCACAATCCGAATAACAACTGCCACTACTCTCCCCAGAATCACAAGTGCCGTTATAGTTACAAGCAGTTGATCCGCTTTCGCTTGATCCACAATCCGAATAACAACTGCCACTACTCTCCCCAGAATCACAAGTGCCGTTATAGTTACAAGCAGTTGATCCGCTTCCGCTACTACAACCACTTACCCAAGTAGTGGAACAACTTTTTACCGTGCTTGTTCCTGGGTAAACATAATTATTCATTGAACTATCAAAAAGAGCATTTCCCATACTATGACAACCACTTCCTAATAGATTTATTTGTTCTGAAGTACAGGTGTTTGTCTCCCCGGTATTATTGCTTGATGTTTGACACCATCCATTAGTGGTACTGCCCACATTCCATGTCCAGACACAACTATTATTTTGACAAGCGCTTTGACTAGTATAGTTCCCGCAACTTGAGGTTAAACTAGAATTACAATCAGTAGGACAAGAAGAAGATTCTCCTGATCCACAAACATTATCTCCGCAATAACCGGAATATTGTTCCTGTAAAGGACAAGTGATTACATTTGTTCCAGAAATATCATAACAAAGACCATTATAATCTTCTTGGGTATTCATACAATAACTTCCACTATCATAATGAGGGTGAAATCCAGAAGGACATTTTCCAGAAGTTGTTCCTCCACAATCCGTTGGACAAGAATTAACCGTTTCTGTTCCATCACATACATAATTTCCGCAATATCCTCCACTATAACTTTTCGGTTGGCAGTAAGAATTACCACTATCAGAAGGAGCATACCACTCACAAGTAGTATCAGCAGTACAAGCTGATTGAGTAGTAAGAATCCCACAACCCACTTGGTTATAATTTATTGCTGGGCAAGTTATTTTAGTGGTCCCATCAGTTCCCAAACAAGTCCCACTATAGTTTTCGCTATCATTGATACAGAAACCACCTGACTCGGGATGCCAGTGAAATCCAGAAGGACATTTTCCAACAGTAGCACTACAATCTCTTGAACAAGAAGTTACTGATTCATCCCAGTTACAGGTTCCATCTCCGCAATAACCTTGGGTTGATCCTGAAATACAAGTATTAGTTATTGAATCCCAATAAGCTGGAGCAGGACACTTTGGTTGATTGTTAATTCCCACTGGACAATTTTCTGTGCTGTAAGTGTTTGAATCTAAATATCCAGGATAAGTTAAACTACAAGAACGAACATTATTTAATTGACAATATCTTACCCCGTTTGTATTCCACATACTATAAGCAAATCCCGGACATGAATTTTTATCCCCAGGATATTCTTTTTGCCCACAATCTTTAAAACAGGTGGATTGGGTCTCGTTACTATCGCACCAACCATTACCACAATAACTCTGTAGAGGTTCTGGAGAACGAAAATCAATACATTCTCCAAAAATCAGACAACCATCAATCCCTATTTTTTCTTCTCGATATTGGCTACTACCACAAGGCTCCGGGTAATAACTAGGACAGGCTTTAGGATAAGGATATGGCGCTGGTGTTGTTGGTTGGGGAATTGGACGAACATAACAAAGCGTCTTAGCTTTTTCAAAATCCCCGGTATTAATTGCCTTTATACATTCATTAGTAGGACCCTGATTAAAATCCACAGGCGGTTTATAATACGGATCAGTTCGGTACGGATCAGTTCGGAGAGAATCAATATCCTTGTAATAATTAGGATCAAATATTTCCGTCTGAACAGGAGGAGGAACATTTAGACGATTGGTGTATTTCAGATAAACCTCACCGGCGTCAAAAATTCCCTTTTGAGCTCCAAAAGTCATACACTCAATAGAGTTATTTGGATCATTACAGAATTTAGAACATGATTCTGGTCCAGTACAACCGCCTGGCCCAGCCATATTTATTGGTGATTCAAAATCATCGGTTTCAAACTCCTCAGGATTAAACTCTTTAGATTTAAATTGGTCAAATATTTCTCTTCTTTTTATGTCTTGATTAACATGAAACTCAAACTCTTTTTTTATATTGTCAACCACAAATTGAGCATTAGGATGTTCCTGGGATAATTTTTCAAAAGTCCCATCACTTAATATTTCTTTGGTTGCTTGTAAGCATTTATTTCCAATTTCTGGATTAAAAGCCCCTTCCTCGCATTTCATTGGGGAAAATCCCATTTTTTCTTTCATTATTTGGTCAATTTTTCTTCCGACATCAAACTCACCCTTAAATTTATCAGGAATAAACTGCTCGCAAGCCATTGGGTCAAGAATACATTTGTTAAAATCAATATCAGTATTTTCTATGGTTCTCATAAATTCTAAAGACTTGTCAAACTCTCCTTTAGTAATGAAACCCATTTTTACTCCAATTTCTCCGCAAGCGGTCGCTAACCCAAAATTAATCTTTTTATCCGGAGCAAAGGCCTTATCGCAAGTTTTTTTTATATTACTTTTCCCGATAATTTCTTTTCCGTCTGGGGTTATTAAAACCATATCTTCCATTCCTTTTTTCTGATAATTGATTACTTCAGTTACTTGTTTTCTGGCCAAAGATAATTCTTCTGTTCCTTCCGCCCCAAAAATTTCAATAGCGATAATATCGCAAATGGCCGGGGAATTGGGACGGAGGCAAACAAGCCCCGCTTCTTCAGCCGTTATTACTCCAAGTTCTGCATATTGTCCTTTAGCTAAGGCATTTTCTAATTTAATAATTGGGTCAATATTTTTAACCCTACTCAATTTTTCTTTAGGAATGAAAATATCAATAGACTCAGATTCTTCCTCACTCAGCATCTTGGTTGCCTCTAAGCAACTAATCATTTGTTTTTTATTTAATTTATTAAAAGGCAAACTACAAATATCCATTGTTACCCCGGCCTTTTCGACAGTCGTTATAATTTTTTCTGAAGCATCTATTTTTTCCTTTGTTAATCCTAATTCTTCTGCAAATTTTTTATCTTTCTTAGCAATTTCTTTAGCTAGTTCTAATATTTTATTATTTAATTCTTCTGGTTTTACTTCATTTAATTCTCCCAATACTTTGTCTTTATATGATTGAGCAAAATCAAGCTGACTCTCAGTATAGACATTGTGTTTTTCGGCTAAATTAATTACTTCATCAAATTCGGTGTCTAGTTTTTCATCAAAGATTTGTTTACATTCATCTTTAGCGGTACATCCTAAGTCTTCTGCTAAAGATTGTAATTCTGTCGGGATATCACTTTCTAGATTTTCCGTCTGGGCTAAAACTATTGTTCCTAAAAATACAAAACCAGCTACTAAAAGAACTACAAACAATATCTTTTTATAGCTATTAATGATACTCATAATATTTTTGTTCATTTATTTGTAAATTATTCAGCAAAAGGATTTAAAGTATTTTTAGCTGACTCAAATGGATTAGTCTCTAAACCCTCAAGTGGATTTTCGACCGCAAATGGGTTAGCTTCTTTAGCAGCCGCTTCTCCAGCCGCTAAAGCTCGATCATCATTTTGAGCTTTTATATCAGCTTTAGCTGTTTCATAACCTTTATTATATTGCGATGAACTATACCAGTAGCCACCGCCTATCACAATAATCAGCAGTAGTATTACTATTACCCAAGTATTTTTACTCATAATTACTTTTTTCGTCTTTTTTATAATAAATTTTAAAAGACGTATAATTACCCTCCTTGACTAAAAGAGGGGATTAAAACAACATTAACAAACAAACAAATGGCTAAAAATAGTCATTAATTTCTAATTCTATTATATAACGAGTTGTCAAATACCCAACATTAGTTTTCCACAAAAGAAAATATCTGATATAATAAATTTATGAAATTTGGTAGTATTGGTATGATTTTAGCATTGTTAATTTTTCTGGCCATTATTGTGCTAGGTGGGTATATGTTAAGTAATCAGAAAAACAGAGAAAACAAAACAACCACTATTAATGAGGATTTTGTAGGGGATAAAATAAAATTAGAGACAAACCAAGGGGATATCTTAATTGGTCTTTATTCTGATATGTCTATTACCACCGAAAATTTTAAAAAACTTACTGAAAATAAAATTTATGATGGAGTAATTTTCCACAGAGTAATTGATGGATTTATGATTCAAGGAGGAGATCCAACGGGGACAGGTTATGGAGATCCTAGTATTGAAAGTATTCAAGATGAGTTTACCCACAATGGTGGTAATTTAAACATAAGGGGGACAATTGCCATGGCCAATTCAGGGCCAAATACTGGGTCAAGTCAATTCTTTATTAATTTAGTTGATAATAGTTTTCTCAATGATAAGCACCCTGTTTTTGGGGAAGTGATAAAAGGAATGGAGATTGTAGATAAAATTGCTAAAGTAGAGACTAATGAAAATGACAAGCCATTAGAAGATGTTGTTATTTTAAAGGCTTCTCTTGCTAAATAATCAGTGAACATTATGTGATTCGGGGGTTGACTATTTTATTAAAAAAACCTAATATTATTAATAAGCCCTTGGGGGCTTTTTTATAAACATAAATTGCTAGTAGGATGAAAATCACTCAATATTTAAAAGATACCAGAGGGGAGTTAAAACATGTTAATTGGCCAACCAGAAAACAAACAATAGTTTTTACTATTATTGTTATTGCTGTTTCAATTTTTGTTGCTTATTATCTAGGGTTCTTTGATTTTATCTTCTCTTGGCTTATGAAAAATTTAGTTTTATAATATGTCCAAACAAGAATTAAAATCAGAAAGAAATTGGTATGCTATTCACACTTATGCTGGATATGAAAATGCTGTCTCCCGAAATTTATTACAAAGGATTGAATCTCTGGGAATGCAAGACAAGATTTTTAATGTTATTGTTCCAATTGAAAAAAAAATAAAAATAAAGGCGGGGAAAAGAACCGAGGTTGAAGAAAAAATTTACCCCGGTTATGTTTTAGTAGACATGATTGTGACTGATGATTCTTGGTATGTTGTTAGAAATACCCCCCGAGTGACTGGTTTTGTTGGTTCGGGAGTTCATCCAGTCCCCTTAAACAAAAAAGAAGTAGATTCTCTATTTAAAAAAATGGAAACCGATGTTACCAAACATAAGATTGACTTCAAAATAGATGAAAATGTTATTATCATTGACGGCCCTTTTAAGGAACAAGAAGGTAAAATTAACGAGATTGATGAAGAAAGGGGAAAAATAAAAGTTTTAGTATCAATGTTTGGGAGAGAAACACCATTAGAGTTAGATTTTCTTCAAATTAAAAAAATATAATTATGGCAAAAAAAATATTAAAAAAAATAAAACTTCAAATTCCGGCTGGTAAAGCTACTCCGGCTCCACCACTAGGGCCAACCTTGGGTCAAGCTGGTGTTGCTATTCAAGATTTTGTAAATAGATTTAACGAAGCGACTAAAAATAAAGTTGGAGAAACATCCTCGGTAATAGTTTCTGTTTACGAAGACAGAAGTTTTGATTTCATTATAAAAACACCGCCTGTTTCAGGTTTGATTTTAAAAGCGGCTGGAATAGAGAAAGGTTCTGGTAAAAATTTAGTTAAAAAAGCTGGAAAGATTACCAAAGCCCAAGTGAAAGAAATAGCTGAGACAAAAATGCCCGATCTCAATGCTAATGATATTGAAACGGCGATGAAAATAGTAGAAGGAAGCGCTCGCTCTATGGGGATAGAAGTGGTTGGATAGATTTAAAATTTTTTTATAATAAATATTTTTTTATATCTAAAAGAGATGTTAGTTGAGGACAATTGATGCTCTTAATTTTTTCATCAACATTAACCAAGATTGACTCAATTCCCATTTCCTTCGGAATAAGATAATCGGACATTAGCTGATCACCGATATACAAAAATTCATTCGGTTTTTTGTTGGGATATTGAGAAAGCCAAAATTTATAAGCTGATTGATCTGATTTTGAAAAATTATCTTTAGAGATAATGTGTGAAAAGATTTTTTCTTTTAATCCCAATTTTTCTAATTTATCTTTTGCATTTTTAAAATTTGAACCAGTTATTAAGTCTATATTTTTATATTTATTTTTTAATTTTTCTAATAAATTAATTACTTTCTTATCTTTAACCAAAAATTTTGAAAGATCAGCTTTTTCCAAAGCTTCCTGAATTTTATTTTGAGCGGCTGGTATCCCTAATACTTTTAAAGATTGACTCCCGCTTAATCCTCTTCCATTTTTATACAAATCCCCAAATAGTTTCTTTGCTTTTAGAAGAGATACTTTTTTAATTTCACTAATTTTTTTATAAAGATATATTTGGATTAATTCATTTACCTCGGGTGATTTTGGATAAAGTGTTTGATCTAAATCAAAACCGATAATTTTTATTACATTTTTGTAATATATCATTTTTGATAATTTATATAATAAATTGCTATTTCACCCAAAGGATATTTTAGTCTTTTAGAATATTTTGTTAAAAGGTAATTACAAATTTGCTCATCTTCTTTTATTTGAGAAAGAGAGTGGTTCATAAAAACAGCTGTTCCATAAACTTTATGACCAAATACATTTGCCTGAAAAAAGGCCAAGAGATCAGATTGGGGATTAGTTTTCCCAGCGTAGTATTCTGTTAAAATTGGATTATTATGCATTACCCCTTTCTTTTCAAGATAAGTAATTGCTTTTTCTATTATATTTATCCCTTCGTAATTTTCTAATCTATCTAATATTTTACTTTCTGGCCTTTTATCTATTTTTTGTGCTTCTTTAATAAAATAAGCCACTCCACTATTATTATCTAAATCCAAAATATTATCATTTAATTTTATCGGGCCACTCGATTTGTCAATTTCACCAACTGGTTTTGAAGGTTCAGAAAGTATTTTTTTTGTTCTTTGCTCTTCCGTTAACAATAAAATATTTGCCCTATTAGAAAGAACATACATATCACCACTTTTTAATCCCAACCCGTTTTGAATGGAAGAAAAATAAGCATCATGAAGGCCAAAAATATTTTCTGGATAAGCATTCACTATATTATGAGCTCTAACGATATGAAATGAATAGAGAGTGTTGTTCTTGATAAAAAAAATGTCGTGGGTTAAACAAGGATCATGAGTAAATTTTTCTTTTTTTGTATCTGGATCAACGGAAATTGTCATATCATTTATCGGGTCAAATCGCTGGATGATGGTAGCTTTTTTCTTGTTTTGGTTAAGTATTTTAATTGTTTCTTTTAGTTGATCAAAGCCAAAATATGATCGGGTTCTTTCCCCGTATGAATATGACCCATCATGGTCATATCTTAGCAATTGACGTTTATATTCTTCTCTCATCGCCTCGGTGCTATATTCTCCTTGTTTATATAATATTGGCATTTTTTTAAGAGAGCTTGAAACTTTTCGGTAAATTGTTAAAACAGAAGCTGTTCGAGATAATCCCTTCCAAACATCGCCATGTTCCTCGGTAATCCCCCGGATATATATTTTTTGTAAAATTCCTTTATGGACATCAAGAAAATTATCACCATCTATGATAATAGAAGGTAAACTATCTTTGTTTATTTTAAAAATAAGATCAAAGTCCTGAATAAATGAATAATTATTTTTAGCCGCAATATTTGCTCTAGCCGCTTGAGTACCAATATCTATTCTGTGTAAAATATCCATTTCATAATTTTCAAATTGGTTGCTATCCGCTAAATATTTAAGAAGGGGAGTGAGAGAAGGAGAAATTAATTCAAAAACTTCTTTACAAACATCAAAAGCAAGGCAAGTAACTGAAATATTATTATCCCTAGTATTTACCCGATAATAAAATTTTTTATCAGTGATCATTTTTACTTGTGATTCAAGGGGAATTTTTTCTTTTCCTACCAAAGTATTTTTTTGAACAAATAGTTTAAATGGAGTATCATTTATAATCTCAGTACTTATCCGGCCAAGTTCTGCTCCAAGTAATAATTGTTCCATTGGGGACAATAAATTCTTTTTTTCTTTTAGAAATTTCATTAATGAATAAGATAAAAGAAAAACATCATCTGATGATATAAAATATATTTTATTACCAATTTTTATATCAAGTCGCACTTGTTTATTGTCCCTAGCGACTTTAAATGGTACTTTGAATAAGTCCTTAAACTGTTTCACCCTGATTTTAGGTGGTTGGAGGTGTTGAAAATCTTTCGGATTTAATTTAGTAGCAACTTTCTTTTTTTTGGGTAACTTGGAAATTATCTCAATCATTTCGTTTAAGGAATCATAATATATTTTCTTTTTCTCATTTACCCCTCGCAAAGCTTCATATAGTTCAAGGCTAATTTTTGGTTTTAACCACTGTAAATATGAATTAAGAATTTTACCACTCCCCTTATTTTTATGAGTAAAAATTGGAAGAACAATAATATCTTCTCGAAACAGATTAATAATATCCTTATTGATATTAGGATAATGAGGAGAACGAGCAATACCATTCATTATATAATTTCCCTTCTTTTCAGGATCAATTCCATTTAAAAGAACCTGAAGAAGATTAGTGCTTGGGGCAAAAGTTTCTGATTCCTCAGAAAAAAGAATCAAATATTTCATGGTTGGGTGAGCGAGGGAATTAATTATCATTCTTTCTACTCCATCTCGATTAACGATTAATGGTCCAAGCACAGAGGTATTTATTCTATTTTTTTCTTCCAATTCATTTAATACTTGTCCGGGAGCGGTAGTATTTGTACATATTCCAACCACTCCCAACCTTCCTTCTGCGGGAATTGTTAAAATTGCATCAATAATTGGAAAACCTTCATTCATTTTTCCAAAAATTATTTAAATAGTCTGATAATAAATATTTAGTGAATATATTAATATTTTTTGAAAAGCAATAAATTTTCGGATTAATATTAAAATGATTTGCCATTTCATCCAAAAATTGGAGACAACAACCACATGGAACCACAGGACCCTCATGTTTATTAGAAGTTAACCCAATGTGAGTAATATTGTAATCCCTATTCATGAAAGCTGAAAGGAGAACTGTCATTTCAGCATGAATAGTTGTTTTTTGATCATATCCGGAATATTGGGCGCCAAAATAAATATTTTCTTTAGTAATTATGGCTACTCCATATTTTGTCGCCGAATCATGTGTTGGAAAATTTCTCTCTAGTGCTTTTTGAGACCATTCTCCCAATAACTCTTCTGGTTTTTTATCTTTTTCCCTTTTAATTTTATTTTCGGAAAGTATTCTTTTTTTTATACTCTCTAAATTAGTAGCTGGTGGACAATAAAAAGGAATAATACTGGTGATATCTTTTGTAAAAAATAATTTTTTCCCCTCCTTATTTATTACTTTATAAGATAATTTGTTCTTAGTTCGACGAACATAATCAATTAAAATTTTTATTATTATTGGAGATGGATTATAATCAACATCTTCTGTTAAAGTAATAATCTCATTTAAGCCAAAATCATTATGTTGTACCCCCTTAATAAGTACCCCTTGCTCTGAGGAAATAAATAATAAATTAGTTTTTGATTCAATTATTCCGCTTAAATATTTTTTTCCAGATAAAGAAAAACCAAGAGAAACAGTTCGAGGATTAGTATCTTTTTTTAAGACACATAAATCAAGAGATTTCTTTAAGGTTGATAAAATATCCATGTTATTTTATCAGAACAAATTGGTATTACTTCTTAGCTTACTAACACTCAATCCGGCAGTTTCCCAATCATAATGAAGAATTTTTTTAATCAAATCATGAAATAAATGAATTTTGTCTCGTTCTAATCTATGAAACATTTGCTCAGAACGTTTACTAGAAAGTCTAATAGTAGGCCTAAAAGGCATTGGAAAAGCATAATAAGGGATAAGTGAATTATCTCCTGCCTCAACCAAAATAACTGAAATAGGTTTTCTTAAGTGTTCAATGGCATAGTCAATCCGATGACTTCCGTCACAGATTATATAAAAATCATTTAGACCATTATATTGAATACCGTAGTTTATCAGAGAAGCATTTGAATTAAAAATATCAAATTGTTTTATAAAACTTACTTCATCTATGAAAAAGTTTTCTAAATAACGATTAGCAAGATGGTGTAAATTTTCTTTGGCGTCAAGAGTATAAAAATTGTTAAATCTTTGACTAAGTTTATCAAGATCAATAAAACCACCTCTTAAGTGATAAGTATGTTTCTCAATTATCGGTGGAAGCATATGAAATTCACCGCGATCTTCCCAATCATATTTTACAGCGTACTTTAATTCATTTATTCTCTCTCCTTCGTTCTTTAAAAAATCATCAACAGTTTTGATTATTTCAAGTTGATTTTCATAAATTGTTGGTTGAGGGGAAAATAGAGGATAGTGGACACCATTTATTTCTATTGTAGGAGATACCCCCATTGACTTTGATGGATGAACGGTGACTATAGAAAATTTTGCTTTTTTGTAAGGTTTTATTTTTTCTTTCTCTTTATTATATAAGCCCCTAAAGCTAATGTTTTTTAGAAATTCCTTTAATTTTTCAAAAGAGACTATCTCTTTTAGGGTTAATTTATGCTTCATAATATCCAAGTATATCTTAATTTTTCACTAATGAAAACAGTCTCACTTTTACTTTAATCATGTTAAAATGGCTTTTATGAAAGACAAACAAATAGAAAAACTTATTAAACTAGAACAAAAAAGACAGAAAAATGTCATTAATTTGATTGCCTCGGAGAATTATGTTTCTAAAGATATTTTAAAGACTCTTGGATCTCAACTCACAAATAAATATGCCGAAGGGTATTCCAAACTTCGCTACTATGGCGGTAATAAATTTGTTGATAAGATAGAAAATTTGTGTCAGAAAAGAGCTTTAAAACTTTTTAAACTTTCTTCCAAAAAATGGCATGTCAATGTTCAACCTCTTTCTGGTTCGCCAGCTAATTTGGCTGTTTATCTGGCTTTGGTTCCCTTTAGCCACTCACAGGGCAAGTCACGGGGAAAAATTATGGGAATGTCTTTATCTCATGGAGGTCATTTAACTCATGGCAGTAAAGTTTCTGTTTCAGGAAAATTTTGGAAACGAATTTCTTACGGAGTGAATAAAAAAACAGAACTTTTAGATTATCAAGAAATAAAAAAAATTGCTCTCAAAAATAAACCTCATTTAATTATAGCTGGTTTCACTGCTTATTCTCGGAAAATTGATTTTAAAAAATTTAGAGAAATAGCTGATTCTTGTGGCGCTTATTTTATGGCTGACATGGCTCATCTGGCTGGCTTAATAGCCGGAGGAGCATTTCCTTCACCCTTTAAATATGCCGACGTTGTTACTACTACCACCCATAAAACTTTGAGAGGGCCAAGGTCCGGATTAATCTTTTGTCGAAAGGAATTAGCTTCTAAAATAGATAAATCGGTTTTTCCAGGGCTTCAAGGAGGTCCCCATTTGAACCAAATTGCCGCCTCAGCGGTGGCCTTAAAAGAAGCTATGAGTCCCTTATTTAAAAAATATACTCAACAAATAATTAAAAACTCTAGAATCTTGGCTGAAGAATTAAAAAAACTTGGTTGGCGGATAATTTCAAAAGGAACTGACAATCATTTAGTCTTAGTTGATACTTGGATGAACGGAAAAGGGATAGGAGGAAAAGAAGCTAGCGAAAAATTAGAAAAAGAAAATATTATAGTTAATAAAAATACGATTCCATTTGATACTAGATCCCCAATTGATCCCTCAGGGATTCGTCTAGGGACAGCGGCTGAAACCACTAACGGATTAAAAGAAAAAGATTTTATTAAAATTGCTAAAAAAATTGACAATATTTTAAGAAAATAAGAATAAGTGAATTTAACAATAACAATAAAAGAATTAAAAGAAAAATAATGAGAAATAATTTTAATTTATAGCATTAACATACGATCGTATGTTAATGCTATAAATTAAATAAGCCCAAATTTCTTTTTTAAATGCAGTTCGTTGTCTATATTTTCCGCCAAAATGAAACGCACATATTTTTTGGCATTATAAAATTCAATAATGAATTCAATTTTTGTGCTACATGGATATGGACATACAAAAACTGATTTTTGAAGCTCAATCAGCCCCATCTCTCGAAAATGTAAGCGTAGGGAATCGCGCAATCTCCTTAACTTTTCCGGAACATCAAAAATTATTATGCGCCATTTGCCGTCCCACTTTACTGGTCTTTTTATTTCCATTTTATCAATATTGAAACGCAGGGCTTTTTTCTTGCCGTTTTCATTTAGAATGAGAGTGGTAGTGCCGTCTTTATTATGTTGCTCTTTTAATAAATGTGAAGAATAAAGGGAATTAATAGCTCTTTCCAGGGCTTGCCGGTTTATTTTCTCCCATTCTTTCGGTATCCGATTTAATATCCACCATTGTTTTTTGGGTGAGCGGGTAAGTCCCAAGGTCAGCCCGGAAAGTAAAAGCAAAAGTATTTTCTTTTGAATTGTGCCGACTTTTTTAAAATTTTTTCTCATACAGTGCATTATAGCAAATGTATACGATCGTACACTAATGCTAAGTTGGTTTTTGGTGTGGTAAGGTATATAATATTAAAATGAAAATTCCGATTGTAAATGAACAAGATGAGATAATAGGGCATAAGGACAGGGAGAATCGTCATTCATGCGATATTATTCGCATAACTGCCGTTTGGATCACGGATGAGAACGGCAATATATTACTTCAACAAAGAAAGTTAACGAAAAAATATAATCCAGGTAAATGGGGTCCGGCTGTCGCTGGAACAGTGGAGGAAGGCGAGACTTATGAAAGCAACGCATATAAGGAAATGGAGGAAGAAATCGGCCTTAAGAATGTTTCACTTATAAAATCTCAAAAATTTTATGGTCTTTCAAACACTGGGAAAAGATTTTTCCAATTGTATACGGCGCAAATTCCCAGAGAGAGAGAGAGAGTTAATAATTGAAGAAGAGGAGGTTGAACAAGTAAAATGGTTTACGAAAGAAGAACTAACAAAATATTTAAATGAAAAACCTGGTGAATTTGTTGGATTTATGCAAGATGCAAAATTTCTTTTAGAATGATATGAAACTCAAAATAAAAAAACTGCATAAAGATGCGAAACTGCCGAAGTATCATCATCCCGGAGATGTCGGGCTGGATTTGTATGCGATGGAAGACATTGTTATTTTGCCTGGCGAGCATGCCAGGATTTGGCACGGATTCGCGCTTGAATTTCCAGAAGGATACGCCGCCATCATAAAAGATAAATCAAGTATTTCTAAGAATGGGCTTCATACTATGGGTGGAGTTTTTGACGCTGGTTATCGCGGAGAATACAACACGCATTTAGTAAATTTATCCGATAAACCCTATACTATTGAAGCGGGCGACAAAGTTTCTCAACTTGTTATTTTTCCAGTCGCGCTTGTAGAAGTTGAAGAAACGGGCACACTTAGCGAATCTGTCCGCGGACAGGGAGCTTTCGGATCAACTGGAAAAAAATAATGGAGGAAAAGATAAAAAATTTAATAAAAAACGCGTTAAAAAATCTTGGCATTAAAGGGGCAGATTTTATTGTAGAGCACCCGGATGATTTGAAGAATGGCGACTATTCGACGAATGTGGCTTTAATTTACGGAAGTATTTTAAAGTTTGAAAAAGGACATCCCAGAGAATTTGCTAAAAAAATAAAGCAGGAAATGATGAAAAATCTACCTTTAGAAATTAATCGAGTAGAAATAGCTCTAACCGGCTTTATTAATTTTCGTCTATCAAAAGAATTTTTTGCCGACAGGCTTCAAACAATTCTAAAAGAGAAAGATAAATTTGGGAAAAATAAAAAATTAAAAGGACAAAAAATAATGGTTGAATACACTGACCCCAATCCGTTTAAGGAGTTTCATATAGGGCATTTGATGAGCAATACCGTAGGTGAAGTAATTTCACGCTTGGTTGAATGGAATGGAGCAGAGGTAAAAAGAGCCAACTATCAGGGAGATGTCGGGATACATGTGGCTAAAGCTATTTGGGGAATTCTTCAGAAAAAAGATCAATCTATTGATAGTATTCAAAGTTCTGCCCAAGCTTATATCCAAGGCGTGACGGCGTATGAAGAAAACGAAAAAGCAAAAGAAGAAATAAAAGAGATAAATAAAAAAATATATAACCGTAGTGATTCTGAAATAAATAAAATTTACAATCAAGGAAAAAAATTAAGTTTGGAACATTTTGAGGAAATATATAAAAAACTTGGCACTAAGTTTGATTTTTATTTTTTTGAAAGTGAAGTTGGGGATGAAGGAAAAGAAATTGTTGAAGAATTTTTAAATAAAGAAGTTTTTAAAAAAAGCGACGGAGCTATTATTTTTGAAGGAGAAAAATACGGTTTACACACTCGAGTCTTTTTGAATTCCGAGGGACTTCCCACCTATGAAGCCAAGGAACTTGGTTTGGTAAAAAACAAATATAAAAAATATAAATTTGATACATCAATATCTGTTACTGGAAACGAAATTAATGAGTACTTTAAGGTGTTATTGAAAGTAATGGAGTTTGTTCTTCCAAATTTGGCTAAAAAAATTAAACACATTTCTCACGGAATGCTTCGTTTACCAACTGGCAAAATGGGTTCTCGAACAGGAAATGTTATTACCGGAGAATCTTTAATTCAAGATATGGAAAAATTAGCCCTAGATAAAATTAAATCTTCTAACCGTGAGTTTACGGAAAAAGAAATAAAAGAAATTTCAGAAATAATTTCAGTAGGGGCAATTAAGTATTCAATTCTAAAACAATCAATTGGGAAAGATATTATTTTTGATTTTAAAAAGTCACTTTCATTTGAAGGAGACTCTGGTCCATATCTTCAATATAGTTATGTCAGAGCTTTGTCGGTAACAGAAAAATCAGAAATTAAATCTTCATCAAAAAATTTTACAAATAAAAATATAGAATTGGAACATCTTTTATATCGATTCCCGAAAGTTATAGAACGAGCGATGAATAATTACGCTCCTAATTATGTTGTTACTTATTTAATAGAACTAGCTAAATCCTTCAATAATTTTTACAATAATTCAAAAATTATTGGTAGTCCTGAAGAATCTTACTATTTAGCCCTTACAAAAGCTTTTGCCCAAGTGCTCAAAAATGGCCTGACCGTTCTTAGTATTAAAACTCCAGAAAAGATGTAAATTAAAGGATAAATTTGTGTTAAAATAGGGAATTATGGAAGATAAAAATAACGACAAGTCAGAAGCAGCGCTTCGAGAAGAGCGTATTTTAGAGTTTTGGGAAAAGAATAAAATTTTTGAAAAATCTTTGGAAAAACCCGCACCGCGCGGCGAATTTATTTTTTACGAAGGTCCGCCAACTGCCAACGGCTATCCGGGGATTCACCATCTTGAATCTAGGGCTTTTAAAGATTTAATTCCTCGTTTTAAAACTATGCAAGGTTTTTTTGTTCCCCGAAGAGCTGGTTGGGATACCCATGGTTTACCAGTTGAAATTGAAGTAGAAAAAGAATTAGGAATAAAATCAAAAAAAGAAATAGAAGAACTTGGAATTACTGAATTTAATAAAAAATGTAAAGAGAGTGTCAATAAATATGTAAAAAAGTGGGGAGAATTCACAGACCGAATTGGTTTTTGGCTTGACCAAGAAAATTCCTATTCTACTTTTAACCCAAGTTATATGGAATCTATTTGGTCAATTATAAAAAAAATAGAAGACCAAGGATTACTCTATAAAGATTACAAAGTTCTGCCGTGGTGTCCGCGTTGTGAAACAGCTTTATCCAGTCATGAATTAGCTCAAGGATATAAAGGGGTTGAAGATCCAGCTGTTTTTATAAAATTTAAACAGATAGACAAAGATGAATATTTTTTAGCTTGGACAACTACTCCATGGACATTACCGGGGAATATTGCCTTGGCGGTTGGTGAAGCTGTTGACTATGTAAAAGTTAAAGTTGACGGAGAAGACTTATGGTTAGCTAAAAGTCGGGCAAAAGAAATCTTACCAAATGTAAAAATTTTAGAAGAAATTAAAGGAAAGTATTTAATTGGAAGGAAATACGAACCATTATTTTCTTACTTATCTGATCTGTTGCCTGAAAATGAGAAATTTAAACTAATGACTGCTTATCAAATTTATCCGGCTGATTTTGTTTCCACTGAAGAAGGAACAGGGATTGTTCATACGGCGGTAATGTATGGAGCAGATGATTTTGATTTGGGAACAAAATTTGATTTACCAAAATATCATCTTATAAATGAAAAAGGAGAATTTATAAAAGAAACCGGAACTTTAGCGGGGAAATTTGTTAAAGATGCGGACAAAAATGTAATAGAAGAATTAAAGAAAAAGAATCTTTTATTTAAAGAAGAAAGAATAACCCACACCTATCCGTTCTGTTGGCGTTGTCAGACTCCTTTGATTTATTTTGCCCGTGATTCCTGGTATATTCGGGTGTCCAATTTAAGGCAGGAATTAATTGATGAAAACCAGAAAATTCATTGGGAGCCAGAATATATTAAAAATGGACGATTTGGAGAATGGCTTAGAGAAGTAAAAGATTGGGCTATTTCTCGAGAGCGATACTGGGGAACACCCTTACCAATCTGGCAGTGTAATAATTGTGATCATAAAGAAGTTATTGGAAGCATTGAAGATATAAAAAAGAAAACTACTAATGGAAATAAATATTTTGTCATGCGTCACGGAGAAGCACTCAACAATACAGAAAATATCGCGTCAGGTAAAAATCCCAAATGGGATAAACTTACAGATAATGGTAAAGAACAAGTAAAAAACAAAATACCAGAAATAGAAAAATTAAATATAGATTTTATTATAAGTTCCCCGTTTAATAGAACAAAACAAACTTCCGAAATTATTTCTAAGGGGATAGGGAATAAAGAAATTGTTTTTGATGAAAGAATGGAAGAAATTGACATAGGTGTTTTTGAAGATAAAGATATTAAAGAATATAGAAAATTTAATTCAACGATTGAGGAACATTTTATTAAAAGACCTGAAAATGGAGAAAATCTTATGGATGTAAAATGTCGTGTAGGTGATTTTATTTATGAGATAAATAAAAAATATAATAATAAAAATATTTTAGTGGTTGCCCACAGCGAATCTTCTTTTATGCTTTTTTCTTCGGCCCACGGATTAACTCAACAAGAAACAAAAGATTTATTAGATAAGGACGACGAAAATATAACTTTTATTAATAATGCAGAAATTAAAGAATTAGATTTTTCTCCAATTCCTCATAATGAAGAATACGAATTAGATCTTCATCGTCCTTATATAGATAGAATTGTTTGGAAATGTGAAAAATGCAAAGGGGAAATGGAAAGAGTGAAAGAAATAATTGATGTTTGGTTTGATTCAGGGGCGATGCCTTTTGCCCAAGATCATTATCCCTTCGAAAATAAAAATTTTGTGGATGAATTTGGTTATCCTGGCGACTATATTGCTGAAGCCATTGATCAAACACGAGGTTGGTTTTATACTCTTCACGCCATTGGTATTTTAATGGAGAAAGGAAAGGCCTATAAAAACGTTGTTTGTCTTGGACATATTTTAGATTCAAAAGGAAAGAAAATGTCTAAATCAATTGGGAATATGGTTAATCCTTGGGAAATGATAGATAAATATGGCGTAGATACATTACGTCTGTGGATGTATTCAGTTAATCAACCGGGAGAGCCAAAAAACTTTGATGAAATAACGGTTAAAGAGAATAAAAGAATTTTGACCATTCTTGAAAATATTGTTAAGTTCTATGAACTTTACAAGGAAAATGCTTCTCGATTTAGCTCGGGATGGTCATCCAGTAATAATGTATTAGATGACTGGATTCTTACCAAACTAAATAAATTAATATTTGATTCCACTAATAATTTAAATAATTACAAAATATTAGAACCAACTCGAGAGATAAAAGATTTTATTTTAGATTTTTCTCAATGGTACATTAGACGATCAAGGGATAGACTTAAGAGTGAAAACGAAAATGACAAGCAATCAGCCTTAATAACCACTAAATTTGTTTTATTAGAATTATCTAAACTTATGGCCCCATTTACCCCCTTTATGGCGGAAAATGTTTACAAAAGAACAGGAGGTGATTTAGAAAGTGTCCATTTGGAAAAATGGCCATCAGTTTTAAAAACTTTCTGGGGGAAAGTAAAAGTAGATTTAGAATTAATAGAAGAAATGAAAAAAGTACGAAAAATTGTTTCCTTTGGGTTAGAAGCGCGAGAAAAAGAAGGAATAAAAGTTAGGCAACCATTATCTGAAATTCAAATAAAAAAAAATCTTTCTAAAAAATATTTTGATCTCATAAAAGATGAATTAAATGTAAAAGAAGTTATTTTTGATAGCAAGATGAAAGAAGAAATAAAATTGAACACAAATATTTCTCCGGAATTAAAACAAGAAGGACAATTTAGAGAGTTAACCAGAAGTATTCAGGAATCGAGAAAAAAAGAAAACCTAACGCCAAGTGATCAAATTATTTTAACTATTGAAACCAATAAGGATGGGCAAGAATTAATTAAGAAATTTGAAAATAATCTAAAAAAAGTTGTTTTGTCAAAAGAAATAAAATTTGAACAAAATAATAGTGAAGAAATAATGATAAACAATTTATCTTTCAAAATTAAAATAGAAAAATAATATGTATAAAATTTATCAAACAGAGGGATTGGTGATTGAAGGAAGATCATTAGGCGAAGCAGATCGGTTTTTAACCGTTTTTACTAAAGATTTTGGAATGATTCAAGCTCAAGCTCAGGGGGTTCGTAAAATTTCTTCGAAACTTCGTTATAGTTTACAAAATTTTTCTTATGCCGAAATTGATTTAGTTCAAGGAAAAGAAGTTTGGCGAATTACTAATGCCAAAAAAAAACCACTTTTAGATCAAGTGATTACTAATTATAAAGTAATGAAAATTACTAATAATATTTTTAATCTTCTCAAACGCCTTTGTCATGGAGAAGAAAAAAATGAATCACTTTTTGAGGATATTCTGCGGGGATTTTCTCTTTTATCAAATCCCAAAATAACAATTGATGAAGTAAATAACACAGAATTTGTTTTAGTTCTTAGAATTCTTCATAGATTAGGATATTGGGGAGAAATAGACGGGATGGCTTCTTTAACAACATCGCCATTTAATTATCTTCTTTTAAACGAAGTTCAACCCCTCCGAAAAAAAATTATTTCCGAAATAAATAAGTCTCTTAAGGCTACTCAATTATGATATACTAACCAATATGGAAGAGAATTTAAAAGATCAAAAAGACAGCCTTGATGATTTAAAAAGGAAGTTATATTCCAGAAACAAAGATATTTTGAATAGAGGGAAAATAAGACAAAAAATCAACCCTTCTAAATATGTAATTAAAGATCAGTGGGGATTAAAACCAAAAGAAGAAACCATAATATCTAGTAGTTGGCAAAAAAATTTAGAAATGAATATGAAAAAATCAAGTAGTGTTTCTATTTTTAAAAAAATTTTTATTTTTGCTTTTATTTTTTTTATTTTAGCCTTGGGATTTGCTGTTATTAAATTTTTTGGTAATTCTAATGATATTTCAACCAGCAATGTTGGCATTAACATTCTTGGAAGTACTTTTGCCGAAGGGGGAGAGGAAGTAAATCTTCAAATTGAAATTGAAAATAGAAACAATACACCTCTTGAACTTAGTGATTTATTAATTGAATATCCTAAAGGTTCAGGGAGCGCCGAATTTGAACGAATCAGAAAATCCATTGGGACGATTGAATCAGGTCAAACAGCCAATGAAAGTGTTAAAGTTATTCTTTTAGGGGAACAAGGTAGTTCCAAGGAAGTAAAGGTAACTCTTGAATTTAGAATTCATGGATCTAATGCTGTTTTTCAGAAAGAGAAAAGTTACCCGATAGTTATCTCCTCATCTCCTATTAGTTTATCAATTGAAGCCCCAGAAAAAACAACTTCCAACCAAGAAATAACTTTAAAAATTATTACGACCTTAAATACTCAAAAACCAACTCCAAATATTCGTTTTAAGGTTGAATATCCGGCTGGTTTCCAATTTGAAAGCTCTACCCCAGATCCTTTTTCGGGAAATAATCTTTGGGATTTAGGAGATTTGAGTCCTGGAGTTGAAAGAACTATTGTAATTAAAGGAAAACTTTTAGGACAGAGTGGAGATGAACGATCTTTTAGAATTTATAGTGGGGCCAAAGATTTTAATGATCAATCAGCTATAAAAGTTGTCTATAATTCACTTTTGCATACAATTGCTATTGAACGTCCATTTATTGAAATTAACTTATTTATGAATGGCGTCAACGAGGATGAATATAATTTGCCTAGCCAAACAGACACAACAATTAATGTTGAGTGGGTTAATAATTTACCAACTAAAATTGATAACGTAGAACTGGATATAAGTTTAACTGGAAATGCCTTAGACAAGCATTCAGTGAAAACACTAAATGGTTTTTATGATTCTTCCGAAAATAAAATTTCTTGGAACAAAAACACTTCCCCAATCTTTTCATCTATTGAGCCGGGGGAAAGGGGATCGGTTAACTTTAATTTTTCATCATTATCTCTTCTTGCTAATAATCAATCACCAATTGAAAATCCAGAAATCTTTTTAGAAGCTAGTATTAAAGGGCAACAACTAAGTCAAGGAATTATTTCCCAAGAAATCAATAGTTTGAAAAAGAAAGTGATTAGAATAAATTCTGATCTCCAAATTGTCGCTAAGGGATATTATTATTCAGGGCCTCTTACTAATACTGGCCCAATCCCGCCAAAGGCTGGAGAAAAAACAACTTACACTATTATTTGGACATTAGCTAATTCGTCAAATAAAGTATCTGGAGCCATGGCTAAAACCACTCTCCCTTTGTATGTTTCTTGGTTAGGAAATGTTTCTTCCTCATCTGAAGATATTACTTATAACGAACTAACAAGAGAAATAATTTGGAAAATTGGGACAGTAGAAAAAGGAACAGGATTTTCTGGTCCCACAAAGGAAATAGCTTTTCAAGTTGAATTACTTCCATCAGTTAGTCAAATTGGTAGTACTCCCCAATTAGTATCAGAAACAATTTTAACAGGCGAAGATACTTTTACTAAGGCTTCATTAAAAGATACCCGAAGTTCTATTAATACTAATCTTTATAATGATATTGGTGGTAGTGGTAATGACAAGGTGGTAGAATGATATTTATAAAAATATGAGAAAAGAGAATAATTTATTAATGGAAAAAATAATTTCGTTGTGCAAAAGGCGAGGCTTTGTTTTTCCGGGTTCGGAAATTTATGGAGGACTGGCGGGCACTTGGGATTATGGGCATTTGGGCAATGAGCTTTTGCACAATATTAAGCAGTCATGGTGGAACAAATTTGTCGCCACGCGTGAAGATGTGTACGGAATTCGAGCGGCGATTTTGATGAATACAAAAGTTTGGGAGGCCTCGGGTCATATAGCCGGCTTTGCCGATCCATTGGAAAACGGCGAGAAATTCAATACGATGTTCAAGACACAAGTTGGAGCGGGGGAGGAGGCGGCGACTTCATACCTCCGTCCGGAAACGGCACAGGGCATCTTTGTGAATTTTAAAAATACCGTGGATGCTTTTCATCCTAAACTTCCTTTTGGCATTGCCCAGATCGGCAAGGCCTTTCGCAATGAAATTGCCCCGCGGGATTTTCTTTTCCGTCAGCGCGAATTTGATCAGATGGAGCTGGAATATTTCGTCCGACCAGATGAATGGCATAAATTTTTTGAATATTGGAAAGATGAAATGATGGAATGGATGGAAGAAATCGGATTGGATATGAAAAAGATTCACGATGTGGAAGTTGCGGAAGGCGAGCGCGCGCATTATTCCCAGCACACGGTTGATTTTGAATTTGAATATCCGTTTGGGCAAAAAGAGCTTTTCGGCTTGGCTTATCGCGGGGATTTTGATTTGAAAAATCATAAACTTGATTATCTTAATGAGGAATCGGGCGAGAGAATCGTGCCTCATGTTGTTGAACCGACCTTCGGTGTTGACCGCGCTTTTTTAGCCTTGCTTCTTTCTGCCTATATTGAAGACGAACTAGGTGGCGAAAAGAGGGCGTATTTGAAATTAAAACCGGCGCTGGCGCCAATTAAAGTGGCGGTTTTTCCGCTTTTGCGCAATAAACCGGAGTTAGTTGAAAAGGCTCGCGAAATCTATATTAATCTTAAACAAGAAATTCCTAGTATAATTTTTGACGACAACGGCAACATCGGCAAGCGCTACCGCCGGCAAGATGAAATCGGCACGCCCTTCTGCGTTACCGTTGATTTTGACACTCCTCAAGACGACACCGTCACCGTCCGCGACCGCGACACCGGCACGCAGGAGAGGGTGAAAGTGACGGAGTTGAAGGAATATATA
>Ga0209541_10001310_pt1 | contig 49698 bp, 55 predicted proteins | sample RifCSPlowO2_01_FD_184027 | JGI IMG/M metagenome (GOLD analysis project Ga0209541, IMG submission 184027) | Groundwater microbial communities from Rifle, Colorado - Rifle CSP2_plank lowO2_0.1 (SPAdes) (version 2) | ecosystem: Environmental > Aquatic > Deep subsurface > Groundwater | place... | reverse complement strand
CAATATCTTTTGGTAAGAATGGCCGATATGAATTACGTCGTTAGTGTAATCAATGGCGGTGGTGATAAAAAATTTCTTCTGCATGAGCGTATTTTAGCAGAAACATAGTATAATAAGCCATGCAAGGCAGAGAAAGACTCAATAAAGATCCCGAACTGGCTGCATATGCAGAAGAAGCGGATGTGCAGTACAAAACGGTGTTGCAACTCCTGGAGGGCGGAATATCAAGAGATCAACTGGCCGACGTCCTTGATCTTCGCAACACCTTGGTTTCTTACAAAGAAAATGGTTCGTTCTATGCCAGGATATCGACCAAGGCCACTCTTAAAGCATACCAAGCTTCGGATGGAGATTTAGATCTTATGGAAATTATGTTTACAAGGGTTGCAGAAACAGTGGAGAGTAAGTACGGAACTCAGTTGACAACATTTGATTTCGATAGTGCAGTTTATAGTGTCATCGATGATTATCGGGAAGGCGGGCTAGAGGCGTTGGAAGATTAAGTTACTTCCCAACAATCTTTTTAATTTTCTCGCTCCACTGATTGGCCCATTCTTCCGCCTCTATTTTTTTGAGTGCGTTTTGCACGCCTTTTTTATCAAGAAGCGTCTGTGCCGAAGCAATAGTTGCCGAGCTGACTTTAAGGTTCTGCTTAATATTTGAGTAGCCCCTGCCTTTTTTGAGCCAATAAATAAGGGCAAGCCTTTTGACAAAACTTTCTTTTTCGGACGGAAAGAAAAAGTCGTTGATAAACTCTCTAGCCTCCTCTGGAGTTTTTAGGTCTGAAACTGTTTGAGCGAAAAGAGATTCCAAGCGGGTTCGCAAAATAGAGTTCATAAACAAACTAGTTATACCTCTTTGAAAGATAAAATTCAAATGCTGTAATTACCCCTATAATAAGGAGTAAATTGATTAGGTTACCGACTCCCAAGTAACGCAAGAAGATATAGAACGTAATTCCACCAGCCACAAAGAATCCTCTTCTGGCTTTCCCAAGTATCAGTGAAAACGTAAAAAAGTTAGCGAAAAAGACGCTCGTGATGAATAGCTCAAGCGCGCCCTTTTTTTCCGGGTCAATAAAGATAATTATTAATGTGAAGATAAACCACAAAATGATGGTGAAGATTAAGAAGGGGAAGAAATTCTTGCGTTTTTTTATTTCTTTCTCTCGCTTTTTTCTAATTGCTTTGAGCTTTGATGATAGAATAGACATATGGATGCGTTCTTAATAATAGCAGTGATTGGAGTTTTGGTTATGGTGTTTGTTATGTTGTTTAAGATTTTTGCAATGCTTCAGGACTCCTCCAGAAAAGACAGGCAAGTGCTTCTTGAATCTCTTACCGCGAATTCTCAGGCTCTAAACCAGAGGCTTGATAATGCCGCCAAAGTTATTTCTGATGTTCAAAGAAACGTTGGCGAGATGAGTGAAATCGGGCGGGGCATGAGAGACTTGCAGGAATTTTTACAAAGCCCGAAACTGCGGGGCAACATTGGCGAACAGGTCTTAAAGGATTTAATTGGCCAGATGTTTCCCAAGTCCACGTTTCATTTGCAATACACATTTAAGTCCGGCGAGAAGGTGGATGCCGCCATTAAAACCGGCGCAGGAATTCTTCCCATAGACTCAAAATTTCCCATGGAGAACTTCCAAAAGATGAGCAAAACCAGGGAAAACCGCGAGAGAGAGGCTTATAAAAAAGCCTTTATCCGCGACATCAGAAAACATATTACCGACATAAGCCGCAAATATATTTTGCCTGAGGAGGGGACTATGGATTTTGCCTTAATGTATATTCCCTCAGAGTCGGTTTATTACGAAGTTGTTAATGAGGAAGAACTTACGAGTTTAGCTCAGAAATCGCGAGTATACCCGGTCTCCCCATCCACACTTTATGCGCACCTTCAGACCATACTCCTGTCTTTTGAAGGCCAAAAGATTGAGAGCCACGCGCGCGAAGTCTTCCGGGCCCTTCGGGCAATTCAGAAAGACTACACTAAAGTAGAAGAAAACATGTCGGTTCTGCAGAAGCATTTAAATAACGCCTACAACATGATGGGCAGCGTCTTCACGAGCTTCTCTTTAATGGGCCAGAAAATTAATTCAACTAATAGACTGGAAGAAGAAGACTCAGGGGTTAAGAAGCTCCTCTGATTGCTCGAAGAACTCATTTGTGCGGATGGGCATTTCGGCCGGATCTACACCTTCCTCGTATTGTTTGTACTTGTAGACATTGTCGTCCTCACTCCATTCAAAATGGCTAACTTTACCGATGTTTCTTGTGTCCCCCGTAGGGATGTAGTAAAGCATGGTTTCTGGCTGCTCCGTTAAGCACTCCGGGCAGCGGAACATGCTGAGGTTTAGAAAGTTCCCGCCAAGACTGAAGAGGTTAAGCTTTGGGACGTAGAAAAGGCCATTGTCCGGTCTAAATATTCTAAGCTCGGAGATGTTGTTATTAAAAAACCTGTACATGTGATAGCTCTCGCCCGAGCTAGTCTCCCAGCGCGTGATGAAGACAAAGCTGTTGTTGCTTGGAGAATCCTTAAAACTAAAGACTTCGTCCGTCCCGTTTATGTCCCCCGGTGCATCAACTAAGCCAATCCAGGGGAAGGCAGCCATTTCTTCGGTTTCCTCCTGGGATTTCGGCACAAGCACTCCGGAGTCTTGCGGCAAATAAATCACACCTTTGTAGAGTAAACAGAACTTCCCATCCGCCTTTACGAAGCTTATGGTCGAGTCATTAATGGGAATTCCCGGGAAGTCGGGAAACTCTTCAAAGACATGCTCCGGGGTGGTGGTTTCAGGGCCATTGACAACGCCATCCCTTCCCCGAAGGAAAATAAAACTGCCTATGCCGAGAATAAGAATGAAAAAAATTACAGCCATCAAGGCCTTGGGAAAAGTACGCTTTTTAGGGATAATGACCTGGGCAGATGGTTGGTTGGGGGCGGGCTCAGATTTCTCCTCCGGCATAGAGGGGTTAGCGGGAGCCGCGGGGGGCACGTTTTGGTTTGGCTTCATGATGCTATAGTATCATACAGGCATGGAGAGGCTGAACAGGGAACAGCAAAAAGCGGTGATTCACGGGAATGGCCCGCTGCTCATTATTGCTGGGGCGGGTACGGGAAAAACCACGGTTATCACAGAGCGGGTTCTCCATTTGGTTAAGTCAGGCCGGGCAAAACCCTCAGAAATATTGGCTTTGACTTTTACTGAGAAGGCAGCAGGTGAAATGCAGGAGAGGGTTGATATTGCCATGCCCATGGGCTACACCGATATGTGGATTAGCACTTTCCACAGTTTTTGCGACCGAATCCTCCGCGCCGAGGCCCTTGCCATTGGTCTCTCGAGTGACTACTCACTACTGACCAAAGCGGAGACGATTCAATTTATACGCAATAATATTTATGAGTTTTCCCTGGATTACTTTCGCCCTGTTGGAAACCCAACCAAATTTATTGACGGACTGGTGACTCATTTTTCCCGGCTTCAGGATGAAGGTATAACACCCGCGGACTATGTCCGCTGGGTGAATTTAAAATTTAAAATTTCAAATTTGAAATTGGGCGACGATGAGGAGTTGGAACTCCATAAATGGCGAGAACTTTCTAAGGCATATAAAAAGTATGAGGAGCTTAAAGCTCGCGAGGGTTATTTTGATTTTGGCGACTTGATTGCAAAAACTTTACTTCTTTTCAGGAAGCGCCCAAATGTCTTGAAAAATTACCAGTCTAAGTTTAAATATTTTCTCATTGACGAGTTTCAAGACACTAATTATGCCCAGTTTGAGTTATCGCTACTTTTAGCTGGCAAGCGGGCAAATATTACGGCTGTTGCAGACGATGATCAAAGTATTTATAGATTTCGTGGAGCTTCGGTTTCAAATGTTTTACAATTTCGGACAAAATACAAAAAAGCAAAAACGGTGGTCTTGACTAAAAACTACCGCACTTATCAGCAAATTTTGGATGCTTCATACAGGCTTATTCAACACAACAACCCCAACCGACTGGAAAGCCGAGAAGGTATAAACAAAAAGTTGGTGGCGCAAAGAAAAGGTAAAGGCGAGATTATATTTTTCCATGAAAGGAGTGTGCAAAACGAAGCTGAAAGGGCAGCTGGGACTATTCGGGAGCTTGTAAAAAAAGAAAGATATGACTGGCGGGACTTCGCTATTCTTATTCGTGCCAATGCCCATGCGGAGCCTTTTGTAACTGTGCTAAAGTACCACGGAGTGCCTCACCAGTTTTTAGGCCCAGACAAGCTTTTTCTTGAGCCCGAGATTGTGGAGCTTGTGAGCTACCTCAAGGTTCTGACTGACCAAAACGACACTGCGGCAATGTATCAGGTTTTATCAATGGAGGAGTTGGGAATTCCCGCAGAGGAGCTTGTGAAGCTCACGAGTTTCGGAAGGCGTAAAAACAAAAGCCTTTTTGAGGTAGTTGAAAACTACACAGAAGTGGACATTAAAGATGAAACAAAAGCTACTCTGGATAAATTAAAAAGCGTGATTGCGAGTCAACAGAAGGGTCTCAAAAGTGCTCTAGCCGGAAAACTGCTTTATGAATTCCTAACTGAAATGGAAATAATGCCCCGCTACATTGAGCCGGACACAGAAGCGCGCCAAAAAGCCACCGCTAACATTGGTATTTTGTTTAATAAAATCAAAGGCTATGAAGCGGCTCATGCTAATGCCAACGCCTTTGATGTGGTCGACTGGATAGAACTTGCGAGTAGCCTAGGTGACTCGCCTCGGGCCGCGGAGCTAGACTGGACGCGCGAAAATGCGGTAAATATCTTAACCATTCACTCTTCAAAGGGTCTCGAGTTTCCGGTGGTTTTTTTAGTAAACTTGGTTAACCTCCGCTTTCCCAGTGTGGGAAGAAGCGACCAGATTCCTTTGCCGGATGGCATTCTTAAAGAAATTCTGCCTACGGGGGACGTGCACGAGCAGGAAGAGCGGCGGCTTTTTTATGTGGGGATGACCCGCGCTCGGGACAGGTTGTATTTCACTGCGGCCGACTTTTATGGAGAGGCCGTGAGCCGGCCTAAAAAACTTTCCCCTTTTATTTTCGAAGCATTGGGCGACAGTGCTGTAGAAAGTAGAATGCAGAATGTAGAAAGGGAACAGCTTGGTCTTTTTTCGCATAAACCTGCGGAACCCATACTGCATGCTACACCCTCCATGCTACATGTTGACTATCTTTCGTATTCTCAGATCGAAACCTTCAAAATGTGCCCGATGCATTACAGACTCCGCTATATTCTTGGAGTACCCACTGCCCCATCCGGAGCACTTTCCTTGGGAAGCTCGGTTCACAAAACCCTGAAAGAATTCTACGAAAAAATAAAAAGCGGCAAAAAGCCAACGCCAAAGTTACTACAAAGTTTGCTTACCAAAAACTGGCTCGACGAGGGCTTTATTAGCCGCGCGCACGAAAGGCAATCGTTTGAGAAAGCTGGCAAGATGCTTGAAGCGTTTTATAACCAAGGTTTTGAAAAAGAAAAACTTCCTGCTCTTTTGGAGCAGCCGTTTGTGGTGCCTTTGGCAAAAGCCGGCGAGCGGCCCTTAAAGATTGGAGGAGTTATTGACCGGGTTGACGAGCTAAGCGGCGAAATTGAGATAATTGATTACAAAACCGGGTCCAATGTCCCCACCCAGAAAGAAGTTGATAAAAACATGCAACTTAATCTTTATGCGTTGGCAGCAATGAGAGTCAACGAACCACCTCTTAATAAGAAGCCGGATAAAGTGAAGCTGTCACTTTGGTTTCTGGATGAAGGAACTAAGTTGACGACTACAAGAACTGCTGAGGAGCTGACCAAAGCAGTTGACGAGGTTTTTAAAATCAGAAAAGAGATTGAGAAAAGTGATTTTGCCTGCTCCGGCCACCCGTTTTGCCAAAATTGTGAATATAAAACTTTCTGCAGACAAAGTTAAAATGATATAATTCCGCATAATGAAAAAGGAAAGGAAAGAGCAAGATTGGCCCAACATTCTGGCTCATTACAATCAAACAAACGCTTGGATGGAATCGTTGATACTTGACCCGGAAGGATTAAGATACCTGACACAGAAAACTCCCCTAAAAGTTCGGCAAGAGCACGAAGCTAGAATCGAGAGAACCAGAAGTTTCCTCCATCATTTGGGTAACCCACAGGAGCACTATCGCGCAATTCATGTTACTGGCACAAGCGGGAAGGGTTCGGTAGCCACAATGACGGCAAATTTGTTGGGAGAAGTTAACCCATCGGTGGGTTTACATGTTAGCCCTTATGTGCAAGTTCCCAACGAAAAGTTAATAGTTGATGGTAGAATGCTCACCCCTACCGAATATATTGAACAAGTAGATGCCTTCAGGAGTTTTTATGATGCCTATCAAGCTAAACCTGAAGATAGGCCGAAATATGCAGAGATATGGACGTGTCTCACACATTTGGTTTTTGCAAACAAGAAGGTCGACTGGGGTGTAATTGAGGCGGGAATGGGTGGAAGATTTGACGCTTCCAATATCATTAATAGCAGCGTTTCGGTAATTACTAACGTAGACTTTGATCATGTTCCCGAGCTTGGGCCGAGTTTAACCGACATTGCTTGGCACAAGGCGGGAATAATTAAGCCTGGCAGACCGGTTGTTACCGGGGTAACTCAGCCTGAGCTGTTAAATATAGTGGAACAAGAAGCCATTGCCAATAGTAGTCGTGTATACATAATTGGAAGAGATTTTGGAGCGAGGGGTGTAAAAGTGTTAGATGAAGGTACGGTCGCCAGCCTGTTTACTCCGTTTGGCGAATATAGAGAAGTTGCAATAGGTCTTAAAGGTAATTTCCAGGCTGAAAATGCAGCTGTTGCTTTGATAGCTGCACAGCTGGTCCTCGATTCTGAAGGTAAACACCTACATCAAGATCAAATTAGACACGCTTTAAAATCAGTTAATATACCCGGGAGATTTGAAACAATGCAGCAAATTCCACTTACTGTTATAGATGGCGCCCACAATCCGGCAAAAATTGCTTCGCTTGCCACTTTACTGAGGGAGAGCTTCGCCGATCGGAAAATAACATTAATAATCGGAATGCTTAAAAATAAAGATGTGCAACAGTCTTTAAGTGCTTTAGTCCCAAATGTTCATAAAATTATCGCTACTGAGCCACACGTTATTGGTAAGCCTTCTATGAATGCTGAGGAAATGGCGGAAATAGTGAAAAACGTCAATTCCAAGATCGAAGTAATGACTTACCCGGATGTTAATGAAGCAATAGAAGCGGGCCTTTTGTTGAACAAAAATAACAAGAAAGGGATGATCGTTATAACTGGGTCGATTTATATGCTCGGCGAAGCCCGTGAATATTGGTATCCAAGAGAACAGCTTTTGTATAAACTTGAATACTCGCAATGAAGATTGTTCCTATAAAGACTAAAATAGTTACAAATAAAGACGGGGATTTAATACAATTTGTCGATGAGCACATAAGCTCTTTGAAAGAGAAATCTATAATTGCGATTACATCGAAAGTAGTAGCAATTATGGAGAAGAGAATTGTAAATAACACATCTATCGAAAAGGACAAACTGGTCATAGAAGAAGCAGATTATTATCTGCCTAAAATAAAAAAATATAATTTGCGCTTGACCATCAAAGACAATGTATTAATACCTGCGGCGGGAATAGATGAGTCAAACGCTTTTGGGAATTTTATACTCTGGCCGGAGGATTCATATAAAAGCGCGCGAAAGATCAGAAATTTTTTGGCTAAAAAATTTCGTCTTAAAAACCTTGGAGTTGTAATAACAGACAGCAAAACCATGCCCCTACGGTGGGGTACAACCGGAATTTCAATCGGTTATTCTGGGTTTGAAGCACTGAATAATTATATTGGCAAAAAGGATTTGTTCGGCAGAGAGCTTAAATATACCATGGCTAACGTAGCAGACGGCTTGGCTGCCGCGGCAGTACTTGCGATGGGTGAAGGAAAGGAGCAAAACCCAATTGTTATTTGTGAAGATTTGGAGAATATTAACTTTAACAGTAATTCCCCGTCTTTACTTCAAAGAAAGCAGTTCAATATCTCACCAAAAGATGATTTATATTATCCAATTTTGTCGAGTGTAAGGTGGCGAAGCCAAAAAAAAACTACAAAGGCAGAACGATTTTCTGATAAGCGCCAGGGTATTTAACCACTTTTCCTCCAAAACCAAGTTTAAATTTTGTAAAACCTTGCCAAGTGGGAATGGGAAAGCGCTCGTCGTAAATCCCTTCCATATCAAAGTATTTTGCACTTCGGCTCCTAGCCCATTTTATGCCTTCCCATAAAACCTTATATTGAGATAGTTTTTTTCGTCCCTCCTTATCAACAAAGCCATACCAGTAGTAACCAACGTCGCCGGCGACTAAAAATATTCCACCGGACACGCCGTCGTCTGCAATTAGAAACAAGCTATCTTTAGTGAAAATTCTCTTTAAATCTTCCAGCTGTTTAGTAGACAAAACATGGCGTTTATAATCCACCGCAGCTTTCCAGTATTTCCGAAACAGATTTATGTCTTTGCATTCCTCCATACTACCTGCTACATTCTGCATTCTGCGTATTGAATATCTTGTGTCTTTATCAAAAGAATCGTAAATTTTTTCTTCCGACTTGCTTAGATCAAGGATGATTGTCTTAGAAGGGATAAAAGGGTCAACCTGCTGCCAGCCCTTTTTGATTAATTCTTTTGCCTCTTTGGTAGACCACGGCTCGATTATAACTTGTACGGCTCTGTATTTTTTATTTAATCTTTTAATCTCTTTATAATTTATTTCCCTTGGCCTTTGCAGTTTCATTACTGAGAAAAATAGAATCTTCTTGATGTAATAAAAAACTCCGTCGTGCTCTTCCACAATCCAATTCTGCAGTTTCAAATATTCTGCATATTTTCTATTTTGGCGGATATCAGTCATAATAATTTGGTGAATACACTATTGTACTACTCCGGGCTTTTGGCAATATTATCCGTTTGGCTCTTTTCGGTTGCACCATCCCTGCTGACAAAAACAGGCAGAAGGAGGGACCCGATTAGCCACATGGTTTTTGATCGCTACTGGCGGCACATCTTTAATTTAGGCTTGTTTTCTACTTCAATTTTTCAACTGGTCTTTGCATATTACTTATTGAATCATTTTGGTTTTGGTTATGTTCCAATCAGTTTGGGCTTCTATGTATTTTCCTTGGTTTGTTTGTTTGTCGCGGGAATGGTCACCGAGATGGAATCTCACAGAGTTCATGCATTGCTGGCAAAGTTATATGTTGTGTTTACACTGGCAGGAGAACTTCTTTTTGGAATTGAATTATTTAATATTGTAGGGACTATATTTATTGCAATACCATTCATTGCCATACTTGTATCGTTGGGTATTTATGTAAAAACAAAAAGCTCTGCTTATACTGAATACGTGGTGATAATATTCTCAAGCCTGTGGGTTCTCGGTTTTTATTTGTTTATTTAAAAACTTGGTTTACTAAACTTAGTCTTCCATCTCAGTAGTGCCCAACGGATTTTTTCAGCATAAACATATGGCCAATATAACAGAGAGGTGACTAAGTCCCAAGTTCCCAGAAACTCCACCACTTCCGGGTTAAACCCTTCTTTAAAGCGTGTAAAACCACGGCCCTCTTCGCGGCCCCATAAGTCAAAATATTTAAGTTTATGTTTTTTGCCAAATTTTATGGCTGTCCACATCATAAGAGAATTTGGCTGGAGATTTTGGTCTTTGCCGGAGCTTGCGCCATATGGATAATAAAGGGCGTCTTTACTCTTAAACAAAATCCAGGTGGTTAGAACTTCTTTGCCGCTATTGGCAACCAGTAAATGTGCAATGTTGGCTTTGCGAAGATATTTCCACATTAACCTGTGGTATTTTTCAGAGTGGGCGTAAAAGCCCTGTCTTTGAACCGTCTGGCGCATAAGCTCCAAGTATTTTTCAAAGGCTTTGGCGGAATTATCTTCAACAACCATGACTCCTTTTCGCTCGGCATAGCGGATGTTGTAGCGGGTTTTTGGGTGAAAGCTTTTTAAAAGTTCGTCTTCAGAGCGCGTTAAGTCAATCTGAAATGTCGTCGGGGTAAATAAAGTCTTGCCTTGCACAGCGCCGGCCTCCTCCAGTGATTTGATTAGTTTTTGTCTTTCCTTGCTACTTGCTACATGCTTCATGCTACTGTTGCCGAAGGCAACATCAGGCTCCAGTTTTACGAAAATTAAATTGTGCTTTCGAGCAAGGCCCTTAAGGTCAGTGAGCATTGCTTTTGTTGGCTCGGGTCCTTTGATAAACATGCCGATTTTTTTATTTACGAAAGGGATTTTGTGAAGGGTTAATATTCCATGCTTGGTTTCTATGACTTCATTGCCCCAGGCACGGCGAAACTGCCCCCAGGCTCTGGTTTGAAGTGGGTGAACATCTTTCATATCTCTAATTTTACCCTATAAATGCCCAAGCTGCCTTTTATGGCGATTGGTTTGGGCAAAACGCGCAGAATATTTCATTACTTATTCTACTTGACTAATCTGTACAGAATTGTGTATCATAGGCCATGACAAAAACAATTACAATTACCAAAGCCCGTGAGGAGTTCCCTAAAATTATAGATAGGGCAAGTCGTTTGCTTGAAAAATATATCATTACAGTTAATGGAAAAAACAAAGCCATAGTGATGTCTGCTGACGAATATGAGAGCCTAGAGGAAACTTTGGATATTCTATCTGAACCAGGAGCTTTAGAGGAAATCCACAAAGCAGAAAAAGAAGCAGAGGAAGGAAAGTATATAACTCTAGAACAGCTAAAGCGAGACCTGAAACTAGATGTATGAAGTAATAATTCCTCCCAGGGTTGAGAGAGAAGTTAAGAAACTCCCCGAGAAGTTGCGTGGTGCTATTATCGAGGCCTTAACGGAATTAAAAATTGATCCATTCATCGGCAAACCTTTAAGAATGGAGTTGACAGGTCGGTACACCTATCACGTTAGGAACTATAGAATTGTTTATAAAATTAAAGAACTTGATAAAGTCGTGACTGTTTTAAAAGTCAAGCCAAGACCAATTGTTTATAACTAGTCACCAATCAATATCATCTTCAAAATTATATTCCACTTTATTTGGTTGCAGATTTTCGGAAGTGTCTAGAAGATCCTCTGGAATGTCTATTAAAAATCTTGACGGCGGATTTGCACTTCGCTGGCCAAAGTACAACCTGCGATCGGCGTAAGTTAAATATAGAAGCTCTTTGGCGCGGGTTATGCCAACATATGCCAAACGACGCTCCTCCTCCAGCTGGTTTGTGTCCCACAAAGATCTGGAGTGGGGGAAAAGGCCCTCCTCCATGCCCACAATAAAAACAACCGGAAACTCAAGACCCTTAGCGGCATGCAAGGTCATCAGTGTTATCTTGTTATCGCCATTTATTTTTGTGTAATCCAAAACTCCGAGAGACTGCTGTTCTGCCTCAACCAGCGCAACATTTTCCAGGAAATCTTGGAGCTTGGGAAACTCCTGGGCAACAGAGCGAAGCTCTTTGATGTTTTCAAGCCTTGCCAGATTTTCCTCGGTTTCTCTTTCGTATTTCTCTTGATAGTTAGTTGCTTGCAAAATCGCTTCCATGAGTGCCAAAGTCGTGTAGCCGTCAATATTATCAACGGTCTGTTTAAACTCTAGAAATTTATCGTACTTTCTCTTGCCGATTTTAATGGCCCGCTTCTTGGAAACAGTGTCCCGCGGGTTGGCCATGAGCCTCAGGTACCCTACCACATCTTTTATTTCAGCGCGGTCATAAAATCTGGTGCCGCCAACTAAAACATAAGGGATACCTGAGTGCAGCATGGCTTCTTCCAAAACGCGCGACTGAGCATTGGTTCGATACAAAACCGCGAAATCTCGATAATTATAACCAAATCTAATAAGCTCCTGTACTTTTGCTACCACGTATTTTGCCTCTTCAATTCCGTTTACCGCTTTATAAAGCTTGATCCTCTCGCCGGGGCCGTTATTGGTCCAAAGCGTTAAAATCGGGTGGCTTGTGTTTTTGGCAATAATTGCATTGGCGGTGGTTAGAATTGTTTCAGTTGAGCGGTAATTTTGCTCGAGGTTTACAACCGTGATGTCAGGGTAGTCCTTTTTTAAGTAATTAATATTCCTGTAGTCAGCCCCGCGCCAACTATAAATTGACTGGCTGGCGTCCCCAACCGCAGTCAGATTGCCGTCTTTTCCGACCAACAACTTTGTCAGTTTGTATTGAACTTTATTGGTGTCTTGCCACTCATCAACCAGAATGTGGGTGAGCCTTCGTTGCCAGCGGGAAAGGGCCATCGGGTTTGTGGCGAACAAATCGACAGCTTTTAGAAGTAAGTCGTCAAAGTCCAAGGCGCCCATCTCGTTGAGCCGTTTTTCATATTCAGTATAGACCGCAAAAATCTTCTCCTGCATCTCTGTGCCCGCAAGCTCACCGTATTCGAGGGGCTTAATCATATTATTTTTGGCGTCGGAAATTATCCCCGCGATGACCCCGGGATTATATGAGTCCACAGACAGATTCATGTCGGTGAGAATATCTTTGATTGTGTCCTTCCTGTCAGTTTCATCATAAATTACAAAATCATGCGGCACAGCAATGCCCTCGCCATCGATGCGAAGAACCCTCACACAAAAACTGTGGAAAGTACCAGAGTATGTAGGCACTTCCCGGATAAGCCCGAAGATTCGCTCTTTCATCTCATGCGCGGCTTTATTGGTAAATGTCAAAAGAAGAATCTCGGTTGCGGGAATGTGACCCTCAATAAACCAGGCTGCCCGGTGAGTAAGCACCCGGGTTTTGCCAGAACCGGCACCGGCCAAAACCAGAAGTTTATTAGCCTGGCTCGTGACTGCCGACAGTTGCTTATCGTTAAGACTTTCTAGTAGACTCATGGTACCCATTCTATCATTTCTAGTATGTTTGAGCGCTTAACCAGGTTTTTTGCGAGAATAAGGCGTCGAGTTTTATCTCGGCATCTAATGCTCGCCCGGGTTGTATTGGGTATTGCTGTTATTGCCTTGTTAGGGCTTCTTTTTGCCGCCATTAAGTTTACGATAAGCAGGTCGGAAATCATAAAAATGGCCGGCAGTTTCCTGTTTCTTCCGGAAGGTGCAGTTGAGTCAACCAATAGCCGAACCAACATACTTCTTCTGGGCAAGGCCGGGAAGGAGCCGACACTGACGGATACCATAATGCTAATCTCAATCAGCCGGAAAGAGAAAGATGTAACAGTGATATCTATACCTCGTGACATCTGGATTCCCGAGTTCACCGACAAAATCAATAGTGCCTATTGGCGCGGACAGGAAAAGGAGTCTGGAGGCGGGTTGGTATTGAGTAAGTCCGTCGCAGAAGATGTTCTTGGGGTAACCATTCATTATGCTGCAGCGTTTGACTTTGAAGGGTTTGCTCAAGTTATAGATATTCTTGGTGGTGTGGAGGTTCAGGTTGAGCGCAGTTTTACTGATGAGAAATTTCCTATCCCGGGGCGTGAAAATGACGAATGTGGCGGCTTGCCCCGTGACGAAGTTTTACGGGGAGACCCTGAGTTTTCCTGTCGTTATGAAACAATCCATTTCGAAAAAGGGAGGCAGTTAATGGACGGTGAGACAGCCTTGAAGTTTGCCCGCTCAAGGCAATCTGAGGACCCCGATGAAGGGAATGACCTCGCGCGCGCGGCGCGGCAACAGAAAGTGCTCTTGGCTATTAAAGATAAACTTGCGAGCCGGGACATACTCTTTTCTCCAAAAACCTTGTCGTCACTTTGGTTTGTATTTTGGAAAGTCACTGAAACGGATATGACAAAACCCCAGCTGGCCTATATTGGCAGGTTAGTTGCGAACTCCGGCAAAGTTTCCTCTCACACAATACCTCTGGAGCTACTTGAAAATCCGCCTTATTCAGATGAGTACAACAATCTCTATGTCTTTATACCGAAGGCTGGGGAGTGGTCTGAGGTGCACCGCTGGCTTGAAGATATTTTTTAACTTTTTCCACAACCTGCTCGGGGGTATTCATGGCTTTGGCCAAATATTCTTTTACTCCAAGCTTCAAAGCCCGGTCGGCTTCTTGCTTCTCTGTTAAATTCGACAGGGCCAAAATAGGCATGCTTATAGACTTTAGATGCTGCTGGAGCTGCTCCAGAAACTCAATGCCTGAGTACTTGGGAAGCATCATGTCAAGAAGGATTAAATTTGGTTGTTCCTGCGCCGCAAGTTGAAGCCCTTTTGCCCCATCCAGGGCAACGCTTACTCTAAAGCCCTCGTTTTTAAATTTCAGGGCATACATTTTGGAAAGTGACGGGTCGTCTTCAACTATTAATATCAAAGGGGCGTTGGCCGCCGGCTGAGCCTGCACTACGGGCTTTTGAGGTTGATTAGTGTCCACTTTAGTCATTATATACTATTTTTCAAGTTTGGAATAAAATACTAATTATGAAATTAAAAGATAAAGTTGCCCTTGTGACTGGCGGCTCCAGTGGGATTGGTAGAGCAACCGCAATGTTGTTTTCTGCAAATAATGTAAAAGTTGCGATTTCCTACAAAGAAAATGAAGCTGGGGCGAATGAAGTCATCTCAAAAATAAGTGACTCAGGTGGTGACGCCGTTTCGATTCAAGCTAACTTAATTCGAGATTCTGAAGCGAGGAAACTTGTCGAGGCAGTTGTTGGGCATTTTGGAAAGATAGATATTTTGGTGAATAATGCGGGGCGTTATATTAACGGGGACAGATGGGATGGAAAAGCTGAAATTTGGGAAGAAAGCATTAAGCAAAATTTATTATCGGCGCTAAGTGTCTCAAAATATACAATTGAAGAAATGAAGAAGCAAAAATCAGGAGTAATTGTAAACATTGCCTCCAGACACGGGCTTTATGGTCAGCTCGATGCTATTAGTTATGCCGCGGCCAAAGCGGGAATAATAAATATTACCCAAGCGCAGGCTAAGCTAATGGCTCCGTGGGGACGGGCGAATTCGGTTTCTCCCGGAACCGTCAGAGCGGGTTATTGGCTTACCGCACCCGCCGAAGAATTAAAGGAAAATATTTCGGTTACACCTCTTGGTAAAATGATTGAGCCTGAAGATGTTGCAGAAGCGGTTTTGTTCTTGGCTTCCGACAAAGCTAGAATGATTACAGGCCAGAATTTGATTGTTGATGGTGGATATACTCTGAAATAAAATACACTCCTATGAAAAATCAAAGACTCCATAATCTCATTGAAAACTCAAATGCAATCTCTCTAAAGGATAATAAAAAAATTGCCGATTCTTTTTGGATTACATTTCAAAGCAAATCAGGAGCAGTTGAAGGAAAGATTCATATACCCCACGAGGGGGAAGATAAATTGGTTATATTCGAACCTGGTTTCCCTGGGGGCGGCTCAGGGTATTTTGAGGAATTGTTTTTAAGGAAGGTCCTTGAAAGTGGACATAGTGTATTCCTCATTAGGCATGTAGGTACCATAATAAACGGCAAACACTCCGATGGTTATATTGTATGTAAGGAAAAACAACGTGTAGCAAAAGAGCAGGGACAAGAGGTAATCGGAGTCAAAAAAACACACACTATGGCAGATTGGTTGGTGGAACCAAAAGTTGCCTTGGAAACTTTGACTCCTTTTTTTAAGACCGTAGTTTTGGTTGGTCACTCATTTGGCCCGCTTGCCAATTTTTCTTCGTTTCTTGATTTTGTAAAAGAAAAACCAAAACTGGCAAAGAGAGTTAAGAGGTTTATATCGATGGCTGGTACATTGGGGGTTGTGAGAGATCCAAAGGGCCAGATTCTGTCTCAATGGAGAGAGTATTTAGACAAAGATTGGAGCAAAGAAAGGGTATTGATAGGTAAAACCAGCGACAATATAAAATTTTTGCATGATACCTACAAAAAGATTCACAAAGAAGTATCTACTTTACCTGAAGATGTGGATTTTATCGCGATTCATCCGTGGGGAGACAGAGAAAATACCACCGATGAGCTGGTTCATATTGTCGAATCATTAGAAATGATTACATCTTTGGGTAGAGGATATTTAATTGTAGACAAAACGGAACACGGGGATAAAAAGACAGGTGGAATTGCTCATGATATGAAAAATCTAAAGCCCGCGGTATTCCAAAAATTGGTGGATTTAAAATGGTTGCCCAAGGAACAAATCACAACAATAAAGTAGCTACACCACCCACCCAAACTTATTAATCCACACCACTCCCCACGCATTGACGAGAATACTTAAGAACAACAACAACCAATGAATCTTGCCCAATTTTTTTGGTAAAGCGTAAATTAAAATCAAAAATAAAAAGGGATAAACATCAACGGCAAAGCGATAGCCGAATTGTGCAAAGCCATAAGTGCCGTGCATAAGAATTGGAACTGCAATAAGGGCTATTGCAAGAAACGACATTCTCACAACGGGTTTCTTAAATGGTGCTTTTAGCGCCAACAAAAAAGCGGGTGTAGTAAGCCAGATTGCCAGCCCGCTCCACGGTGGGAAAATATACGGAAAAGTATCTTTCAGAACCGGAAGGGCTGTAAAGATTATTCTTAAATGCCTTTCAATGTAGCTTGGGTGAATAAGCCCCAGTTGATACCAGGGCTCATTGAGTACTCCCGAAATTAGCATATAGCCTTTGTCCCACAGGACCCCAAAGCGGGCAAAATTGTACAGTGCGTTGAAGATTAAAAATGGGGTGAGGCCTGCAAAAAAATGACTAAGTCTTTGACGTTTTTTAAAAACAAAATACAGGAAAAAGGGCAGCGAGAGAATTGTATGCACTCGAGACAAATATGCTGCCCCAAGAAAAATGCCCATGAGAAGCGGTCGCTTTTTGGTAAGTGTTTCATAGATGGCCAGAGTCAGGAAAAAGGCCGCACTAACTTGGCCCAAATACCACGAAGAGCCAGTGGCTGCCAAAAACCAAAGAACATTTCCGAATGCCGTAAGCAGACCCATCCAGACTGCGATCTTTTTACCTGCCTGCGCAGGCAGGTTTTTGGTAATTAAAAGAGTTAACTTATAGATAATTACTGCAGTCCCGGCACCAAGTAAATGTGCCAACCATTGCTGCTCAAAATTCCTGAGGACTAGTACAAAAGGAATGGCTATAATAGCAGGCATTGGGGGATATGCGACATAATATTTTCCGGCAATCGGTATAAGCTCATTGAGCCAAGGTGGGCTTTCGGTCAGGTATATTCGTCCCTCTAAAAATGCCCCTGCCAATCGGGTAAAATAGTCATGCGGGGTGTTCCCCGCGGAAGTTAAAAAGTAAATGGAAAAAATTGCAAAAAACAGAAATATACTACTTCTTCTTTTGAGCGCCTTAATCATAAGGCTTATTTTAGCAGGCTCGGGTACTTTGAGCTTGGACCAAAATACTTTTATCGCTTGGGGCAGGCGCGCGGTCGAAGTTGGTTTTGGCAATTTTTACGGAGCCTGGAGCGACTACCTCCCGGGCTACATTTATATCCTTTGGGGACTTGCAAAGCTTGGGCCGGTTTTAGACATAAGCACGACAATTCTTTATAAACTTCCTGCAATTTTTTCCGACTTGGCCGTTGGTTATTTGATTTATTTCATAACCAAGAAGAAGCCGAAACTCGCCTTTTTTGCTTCTGCCGCGTTTTTATTTAACCCCGCGGTTTTGGCAAATTCTACCTTGTGGGGGCAGGTGGACATTATAACCAGCTTGACAACTCTGGTTGCAATAATGTTTATGCATATTTGGCCGGTTTCGGCTGTTGCTTTGGCTCTCGGAGTCGCAGTCAAGCCGCAGGCTGTTGTTGCCGCCCCGCTAATACTGGCTCTGGCACTTAATAAAAAATGGAGTTTTCGCAAACTCTTTAGATATGCCTTTGTGGTAGCCACGGTCTTAATTGTCCTTTTTGTGCCGTTTAGTAGTGGGAACTTACCGACCTTTATTGTGGATAGATTCACGGCAACACTAGCGCAGTACCCTTACGGCAGCATTAACGCGTTTAATTTCTGGGGCCTATGGGGCTTTTGGAAGGAGGATATCTTTGGTGTGGGAGCAGTTGTCTTAATTGCCACAAACTTGTTTATACTTCTCAAGCGAAAAATTGCCGTTAAAAGACCATACCACTTTTTGGCGATTTTGTTTTTAGTAAACTTTCTTTTCACAACCCGGATGCATGAGCGGCACTTGCTTCCGGCGCTCGCACCGTTGGCATTAGCCGCTGCAGGTACTCCAATATTGTGGTTTATATATGCGGGATTCTCAATTACGTATGTTGCCAACATGTATTACTCTTACCAATGGATTACACAGGATTTTTTGGAAGTTTTTAGCGGTCCGCTAATAAAGTTATTCATAATAGCTAATCTCTTTTTATTTATAGCTTTGGTTAAGCAAACACTAAGTCCGGGAAAGGCAAAGCTCCTAAAATTGTTACAGTTAATTAAATCGGTGAATCTCAAGCGCCTTGAAATTCGTGACCACTTAAGCTTAAAGCAGGAAAAATATTTGCTTATTTTAATTTTAGTTTTTTCTCTCGCCGTGAGGCTTTACAGGCTTGATGTTCCCAGTACCGACTATTTTGACGAGATTTACCATGCCTTTACCGCACGGCAGATTTTGGCGGGGGACCCCAAACCCTGGCACTGGAGCAGTGCCCACCCGGAAGGTTTTGCTTATGAGTGGACTCATCCGCCACTGGCCAAAGAAATTATGGCCGTCAGTATGGGAATTTTTGGTGTAAGTTCGTGGGCGTGGAGACTTCCGGGAGCCTTGGCCGGGGTTGCCTTAATTTATCTAGTCTATTTAACCGCAAAGAAGCTTTTTAATAGTCGGGATGTTGGCATCTTCGCGGCTTTTTTGATTTCGCTTGACGGGTTAGTCCTTACAATGTCCAGGATTGGCACCGCCGATGTTTACTTTGTTACTTTTGCGCTTGCAGCGTATTATCTGTTTTTACAAAAGCGCGACGCGAGCTCCGCGCTGTTTTTGGGGTTTGCCGCAGCGAGTAAGTGGAGCACGTTGTGGTTTTTGCCGATATTTTTTGTGACCTTTATTCTGCTTCAAAGGCATCTTCGCCGGTCTCTTTTCTGGTTTATTTTAATTGTGCCTTTGATATACCTTGCAAGCTATTTGCCCATGTTTACTTTCGGGTATGACCTTACCACCTTTTGGGGCATGCAGAAGCAAATGTGGTGGTATCACTCGGGACTAACTGCCACTCACCCATATACATCTGCCTGGTGGAGTTGGCCACTAAACCTCCGGCCGGTATATCTTTATCAGGATTACAAAACCGGCTTTATCGCAAATATTTATGCAATCGGCAACCCCGCCTTTTTCTGGGCCGGGTTTTTGGCAATAATTTCAGCCCTCTGGTTTTTTATAAAGCAAAAGTTTGTCGTACTTCTTGTTATAGTTCTGGGATACTCGGTCTTATTCGTTCCTTGGGCCATGAGTCCCAGGATCATGTTTATTTATCACTACATGCCTTCCCTGCCTTTTTTAAGTTTCGCATTAGCGTATTTGACGATTCGATATAAGTTTTTGATAATGCCCGTAATTGTCGTCACAGCTGTCTTGTTTGTTTATTTCTTTCCGCACTGGACCGGGCTCACCGTCCCCGAGTGGCTTGATAAAACTTATTACTGGTTTCCAAGCTGGAGATAATTACAAAAGCGCCAAGGCCCCGAGTATAAGCAGTACGCCTAAGCCCAAGCCAAGTATCGCAGGCAGGCTAATACCCGTGACTGGTACATCAGACGGTATGGTGGGGGTGGCAGTCGCTTGAGCAATTTGTGACGATGCAGGTGTTGGTGTACTCGTCGGCTGGCTCGTAGGTGAGCTTGTGCTTGTTGAAGTTGGAGTAGGCGAAGCTGTAGCGGTTGCAGTTGCCGTCGCGGTTGTTGTGGGTGACAGGCTTTCGGCCTGTGTAAGGTTGAGGGCGAGTACCTCGCAAGATTGAGTGGGCGGAGCTTCAGCGGCAGGCTCTGACTCGGGAGCGGTGGGAGCCACCGGCTCGCTTCTCAGCTGGTAAAGGCGAACTGCGATAAAGATTGCAACACCTGCAAGGATAAGGGTTACGATAATGTAGCCAAGTGTTAAAAGATTTTTTTTCATAGCAGTTTAAAACCAGCCCAAGCTGGAATGCCTGAGTTGCACGCCGATAGTGAAACTTAAAACTCCTTCGGGAATTGTATATTCATCGTAAAGCTCCTCTTTGCCGGGTGCTTTGCTGGTTACTTCAGGTCTTTGGACTCCATTAACTGTAAAACGGGCCGCTTCAAATTGCCCACCCGTGGTGGTTCCTCCGGCTGAGAATCTGACTATGGAGCCGGGTTTCAGCTGAGAAAATTCTGCAACTGTGAGGTTATCCCAGTTTTGGTCATATATTTTTATGGCTAGGCATTGGGCGGTTATTGAGGTAGCAACTGCTGGCGTGGCTGTGGGAGTGGCAGCGGGCTGGCAGAAAGTTTGAATTATTTCGGCTTGGGTCCAACTGCTCTTGCCGTCGCTGACGCGCTTTATATAAGAATTAAATTGATCTCGAGCCACACATTTTGGAAGAGAATAACCGGACGGGATAGGGCTGGGCATACAGTAGGAAGTTGGTTTCACAGTTGAAGATGTTGTACAGCTTGGGCCTACAATATATGCGCAACTAAATCCGGCACCACACAGAGGATAACCTCCTCCACATGGCTCGCCGCAGGTTTGCACTGGAGTTCTACAGTCACAGTTGTTTCTTGGTATTGTGTCATTCGGACAAAGCATATTGACACATTTTTTAATGGTGGTGTTGCATTTAAGAATTGCTCCGTTTCTCATATCGGCACAATCATCATCGGAGTTACAACTGTCGTCACATAGACCAGGTTTTGGTGTTGAAGTGTCACCTCCTCCTCCACTAGCACATCTTCCCGGATCCCAAACACAGTAGCCTTTGTCGTTGTCCATTATGCACTCGCCTGCGGGATGTGTCGGGCCTTCGTTGTTGGGTTTATCTACACACTCTCCTGAGCCGTAGCAGCCACATTGAGGAACGCCGCCTCCTCCCGTGGGTGGATTGGTTGATGAGGGAGAAGTAGAGGTGGGTGCGGGTGCCCCGCCGCATGACTCACTATACCTTCTCCAAGCATTGGCAACAGTTTTGAAGCCGTCGTTATACACGCCGTCGTTATTAAGCTCGTCTGTGTAGCAGCCCACGTCTATTTGTTCCGCCCCGCAGGTTTGGGAGAAGCCCATGTTTGCTCCACCGTTATTAGTAAAGCCGGTTTGGGTGTCGTTAACAACCTGGTCGTTATTTTGGTTTGAATGGAAACGCCTGATTTCGCAGCGTCCTGAAGCTAGCCCTCCGGGGAGCGTGCAGCCGGAGTTCGTGCAAAATGAGGAGCAGCTCTCTCGTGCAATTGGGTCAATATCGGCGGAGCAGCCGCTTAAATTATTAGCTGACCCCTGATCAATAGTTGCAGCCCTCCCCCTGATATCCTGTTCGCGGTTTAGAAGGACCAAACCTACGCCGATACCTGCAATTAGAAAAATAATAAGCAGAAGGCCTAGTATATTTTTTTTCGTGAAGAAATTCCTCCGCTCTTTGGGTGGGGTTATGATCTCGGAAAGTTCATTGGCCATTTAAGTCTCTAGATTGCAAGTAATAATGCGCCGAACAAGAGGAGAATGCCGAGCCCGATGCCCAAAACTGTAGGAGTGGCTATGCCGGCCGCGGGCAAAGACGCAGGTGTAGCCGTAGCCTGAGCAATTTGAGTAGGTGTCGACGTTGGCGTAGACGTAGCAGTGGACGTCGGTGTTGCTGTCGGCGTAGTACTTGCGGTAGGTGTTGGTGTAGGCGTCTTGGTTGGCGTCGGTGTCGGAGTAGGTGTTTTGGTAGGGGTAGCAGTTGGTGTTGCTGTCGGCGTTGCCGTTGTTAATGCAAATGCTAGTTGGGTACAAGCAGCGGGGGGCAAAAGGTTACTTGCCTCGGGCTCGCTTTCGGGAGCGCTTGGCGCCACAGGCTCACTTCTAAGTTGATAAAGCCTCACTGCGGTAAATACCGCTATTCCTCCAAGCACCACAGTGGCGGCAACAATCAGTATTGTTGTCAGGTTTTTTTTGAGGAATTCACTATTCATGTTTAAAGTTAAAACCAACCTACACTGTTATGAAATATTTCGGCACTAACCGCAAAATTGGTAGTGCCTGTTGGAATTTCATATTCATAATAGAATTCTTCACTCCCGGGCCGCTTGTCAGTTACTTCCGTGCTTGGGCCGCCGTTAATGCTAAATCTTGCCCTGTCGAATGTTCCTGAAGTTGCGGTTCCGGAAACAGCAAAGCGTACAATGTCGCTTTTGGAAAGAGCTGACAATTGCGCCGCTGACAATTGCGACCAGTCTTCATCATAAGCGACGACTGCGCTACAGGAAACTGACGGCTCGGAGACCTCCGACTGTCCCGAGTCTCTGCAGTCTTTTGTACCTTCTATTCTCCAGGAGTAGGACTGATCGGTCGGGAGACTGATTGTGCCTAAAGTGGCTCCTTCACCCGATTCAAGGGCCGGCACATTAAAGGTGTCAACCAAATTATTGTTTACATAAACTTGGGCCTGTTGTTGCGGCTCGTCGCGGGAGGAGCCGTTTGCGACAGTAACCGTGCCGTTCTCGCTTACCGTAAATGAATAAAGGGAACAATCCCAAGCTGAAGAGCGGCTAATTTCCTGATTGCGGACTAAAAATACCCCGGCACCTATGCCGACTATCATAAGGAGTATTGCGAGTGCGGCTAAAATCCTTTTTCGGTTTCCTTTACCTTTTGGTGACGCTTCTACAACGTTTGAAGTACTGTCGCTGGGGGGTGCAGTGGGAGTGCTACTTGGCGGGGTGACCGGGTCAGCTGTCTCAATTGTCTGGAATACAGGAGGTGTAGCATCTGTTGCCGGGAAAGCCGGTGGGTTTAACGTGCTGGTTGGATTTGCGGCAGGGTCCATTATGCGTTTTTGATACTAATAACTATACCAGAAAAAAAGAGTAATAATCCAATGGTAGCCAGTAGAAAGGTTGGTGTCAAACTACCGGCCACGGGTATCCCGGACTCTGTGGACGGGATACTGACTCGAGTGGGAGTGGGAGCCGGGGAGGCGGTGACCGTGGGTGATGGCGTTGGAGTTGGGGTGGGCGAGGGTGTTGGGCTCGGGCTTGGCGTTGCAGTAGCGCCGGACGGGGTGGACACAAAACCGGGCTCCCCTTCGGCCGCAAGAACTGTAAATGTCCTGCTCACTCTTCTTAAAAATCCTTGGGCATCAGTCCATGTAATTGTAATAGTATGCTCGCCGTCTTCAAGCGTAGTTGGTGGGCTAAACTTCCATAAGCCTCCAGAGCTGACACGGACGCTCTCTGTTACGGGAGTAGACTCGATGGTAATGGTAATTGTTTCCCCGGCTGGTCCCTCCCCGAAAAACTCAGGGGTTGCGGTAAACACAGTTTCGCCCGGGTCAAGATCTTTAAGTGTGACAATTTCGCTTGGCTCGGTGTTTGCCTCGCCCGATACATCCAGAGCTCCAGGGCTGCCTTCGTCGGACTCTGTCGGCAAATTAACATTTGCCTCCGGCAAGTTGACCCCGCCCGTTGGTTCATTTCTGAAGTCATGTGTTTGCCCTAGGGTAATGTTTGGAATCGGGTTTGCCTCAAGTGCGGTCACTTGTGCCGCAGCCGTAGTGCTCCCTGCTTGCACAAAAATATCAAGAACGGAGTTGGCGTCAAAGGCAGCGTAGGTGGAGAGCGTTTTGGCTCTGGCTTGGGACAGTGGAATAGTCCAAGTTCCGTTTATAGAGGTTATGGTTGACATTTGTCCCATTGCACCGCCATTTATATAGACCAGGACATTTCCGGCGGGAGTACTGTCTCCTTTAACGACCACACCCGAGGCCAAGAGTGTCCCCGGTGGGCTTCCTAGTGCGGGCCCGGTGGATACTGACCAAGGAACGCCGTTATTGTCAAAATCCGTCCCGGCCGAGTTTATGACGAAGTAGTAAGTCTTTCCGGGTGTCAAACTGCCAATAGTTATCGAGTGCACACTTTTTGAGCTCCCTTCCACCTCACGGGCAAGCTCTCCAAGCGATGTGCTTTCCCCCCAACTGACAAAGCCTACGGTGTCCCTTTCGGTAAACCAGGAAACCGTAAACGAGATGTCGCTGACATTTGAGATTCTGACGTCGTTTGGGGCCTGGCTTCCCGCAGCACCCAACCTGAATATTTGCTGCTGGCCGATGAGAAATACCCCGGCCGCAAGGCCGATGACCAAAACAATAACACCCAAGATTGATGGGATTCTGTTTCTTAGTATGCTCATGGTTGGCCACTCCCTTCCTCGGTTGCTTCCTGGACCACCTCATCTTCAACTACTTCTTCTTCAGGAGCTGGCTCGGCTGTCACAGGGTCCTCCGGCTCCTCGGGCTCGACTAGCTCAAGAGTAGTCAGATCAAGTATTTGAGTTTCGCCAATTTCGGACTCTTCTATGTGGATTCTCTGGGTTAGCTCCGTTAGAGTTGCCGTGTCCAAGTTGGAATCAAGCTCTGCCATGATTTCTGCAGAAACCGTGGGAGAGGGCTCTTTTGTGATCGCCCGGACAATCTCAAAACCTATCCAGACGAAGGTGGTAATGGTTGTAAGTATGGCAAAAACTACTATTTTCGGAAGCGGTTTTTTGTTATTCATTTGGTAAGTATGCCAACCTTCCTATAACGGATAAAGCTAGCTCTCCCGGGAGTTCCCCTTGAGAGAGTCTAATATTGACCGTGTCTTCAAACATTGGTCTTCTAAGGCGCTCAAAGTCGCCCAGGAACGCATGTACCTGAGCAAAACTGCCGACCGCAGTCAGCTCGAATCCAAAGTGCTGGCTGGTGGCCGGAAAAAAGTCAACCGCCTCTTCCTCGGAAGGTTCTTCATCGGCGCCCCCGTCACTTTTTAGCCCAAGAACAGGAACGTTTTTGGTGTTCATATTAAGGATAATAAGAGAGTGCCTTCTGGCCAGCCCCTCAATTTGCCTGATGTAGAGCTCCGGCGTTGGATTAGCAGGAATTGCATCATTGACAAGGGGAAGATTCTCATTATTTCTATTATAAACCTCTTCAGCCTCAGCGAGTGCGAGAATTTTGGCGTCCAGAAGCTGCACAGTTTCGCGCTCGCCTGCAATCTGGTTATTAAGCTCGATTATAGTGACCGCCGTAGGGCGAATGGCAAACACCCCGAAGATGCTAATGGCGGACAGCGACAGCAGTAACTCGACAAAAGCCCGCACATCCTGCCTTTTTTGGTACAGCAAGGCAAGGTTTCTTACATATCTTCTATAGAGTTGGTAGTTTTGTTGCCAGACAGTAGCCATAGTTAACCCCCCCGGACAAGTTCCACTTCAAGACTGAATTCAACCAAAGGTCCCGCGTCCGAAGTCGAGATTTGCTGCAAGACCACTGAATCTACCTTCTCCTTGGCCTCCAAATTAGATATGAATCCCGCAATCGAATCTTCGTTAAGTGTGGCGCCGTTAATAAGTAAAGTGTCAGCCTGTCTGGTGAAGACCGTAAGCTGAGTATCGACAGGCAGGCTTTCTGTTATCAGGCGAAAGACAGGTAGGGAGATATTGTCCTCGGCGGTGATTTGCTTAACAAGCGCAAGTTTGGTTTGAACTCCTCTGAACTCCTTTTCAAAAGCTGCCTTGGAAGAAATGAGAGCCGACTTTTGAGTAATTTCGTCGTCAAGGTCAGAGATCTGGACGTCCAGCCAGAATCGAAACAGGAACCCGGCAATTACTATGAACTCGACTACTATTACGATAAATCTAAACGAAGTCAGAGCCCACTTCATAATCCGTCCTAAAGTAGTGCGCTCGAAATCTTCCTTGGGAAGCAAATTCACGAGGGAGCCTTTCTTGGTTGCCATAATTCACTATACCAAGAAGGCGGACTTATGAAAAGCTACTTAAGTTTGGCAAGAGAACTTTTAATTCGGGAGGCACGATTTTTGTGAATCAGTCCACTTTTAGCCGCCCTGTCAGCCAGAGAGCTTGCCGAAACAACATCCGCAGCCTTTTTAGATTTTCTTGCTTTTCTCACAGCTATTTCGAGTCGCGAGCGCGCAATGCTATTGACAGCGGCCTTTCTTTTTGCGACCCTTAGGGCTCTTTTTGCAGTTTTGGTGACTGGCATAATTTTACCTGTTTTCGAGTATAGCCCAGAGAGGGTAAAATATCAAACAATGAGACACTTGTTGATTAAAGGTAAAGCTTTTCTTTCCGGCCCTCAGAATTCAATATTGGGAGCGGCATTCATCATCATGGTGATGGTTGTGTTCTCCTCGGTACTTGGACTTCTGCGCCAAAGGCTCTTTCTTAATTATTTTGAGCCTGAAGAATTATCATTGTATTTTGCGTCCTTCAGGCTTCCGGACTTGGTTTTTCAGCTTTTGGCCTTTGGAATTTTTTCCTCGGCCTTCATACCGGTTTTTACCAAACTTCATAAAAAAAGTGAAAGTGTGGCATTTGGTACTGCGGCAAGGGTGGTCAATATTGCCCTTGTGGGTTTCATAGTTTTTGCCGTTATCTTCTCAATTTTAGCCGAACCCATATATTCCCTCTTTGCTCCGGGCTACAGCGATGCCCAGCACCTGCTCATTGCCTCCCTTGCGCGGGTTCTTTTGATTGCTCAGGGTATTTTTATCGTGAGCTACATAATGACCGGGGTGCTTGAAAGCTTGCGGCGTTTTTTTGTATCGGCCTTGGCACCTATTTTTTATAATGTCGGGATAATTGTAACCACAATACTTTTGGCCGATAAACTTCACCTTTATGCGCCCGCAATAGGCGCGGTCATCGGGGCACTACTGCATTTTCTTGTCCAGTTTCCGACGGCTTATAGACTGGGTTTTCGATTTTCCTTTTCGTTTAGTCTAACTGAAGAGGTGAAAAAAATTGGCAAGCTTGCTGCCCCCCGAGTCTTGGAGCTCGGGTTTTTGCAGATTTCTAAACTGGCCGAGCTTTTTTTTACGTCCATTATTGCAACTGCGGCCTTGACTTATTACAACTTGGCTGATGCCGTGCGGATTATGCCCATAACTCTTTTTGGCGTGTCTCTAGCCAAAGCAGCGCTTCCAACGCTTTCAGCAGTTGATGATGACAACCGTGAGTTTCGAAGGGCGTTTTTGAAGACTCTTTACCAGATTGCTTTTTTAGTTATGCCGGTCGCCGCCACTCTAATAGTTTTAAGAATCCCGATTGTCAGGCTTCTTTTTGGGACCGACAAGTTTAGCTGGGAGGCAACTGTTCAAACAAGTTTGACCTTATCGGTATTTGCTGTGGGGATCCCTGCTCAAGCAGCCGCGGCTTTGCTCTCACGCGCCTTCTATGCGCGCCACAATACAACCACTCCCGTCAAGCTCTCACTCATGGGGGTTGCCATGAGTCTTATTTTGAGCATCATCTTCGTTGTGGTCTTTCACCTTCCAACTTGGTCACTGGCGCTTTCGTACACTTTAGGAATGACTTTTCAGGCAACACTTATGTATGTGCTTCTTAGCCGGGAGCTTAATGGCGGCACTTTGTTTGCGGTTATACCAATAGCGAAAAGTCTCGTGGCCTCCATAGCGTCGGGCGCAACCATGTACTTTTTAATTAAGTTTTTTGACCGCTCGGTCTGGATTAAAAGGCTGTCGTTTTTGACCGATATTTCGGCTCTTCGGGGACTGGACTTTGAAAGCTTTGTAGTCGACACCCGCTATACTTCCAACCTTCTCATACTAACAGTAATTACCGCGGCCATTGGCGGTGTCGTTTATCTTTTGGTAAGTTTTCTCTTGCGCTCGGAGGAGCTCAAGGACTTGTGGCAGCTAGTGCGCAAGCGAGGTTTTGGTATCCCCAAAGAAGAGGAGTCAGTAAGTTATTGACATGGCTTATCACTCATGTTAGCATTCTGCTAAATGGACGACGCATTATCCGCCAGACAAACTCAACTCCTGAAAGTGATAATCGACGAGCATATCGCCACAGCCGAGCCCGTTGGCTCAGTTGCCTTGGAAAATAAGTATAGTCTTGGGGTGTCACCTGCAACCATCAGAAACGAGATGGCGCTTTTGACTTCCAAAGGGTTTTTAAAGCAGCCCCACACTTCTGCTGGCCGCGTACCCACCCCAAAGGCCATGAAGTTTTATATTAATCAGCTGATGGAGGAAAAGTCCCTAAGTGTCACTGATGAGGTGCATGCGAAAGAAGAAGTTTGGGACTCAAGGGATAACGCGGATAAACTTATGCGCGATGCCACTCACGCCTTGGCCGAGCAAACGCATTATTTGGCGGTTTCGGCCTTGGATAACGGGGATGCCTGGAGCTTCGGCCACTCTAATTTGTTTGAAAGCCCGGAGTTTTTTGATTATCAAGTTTGCCAGAGTCTTTTTGGGATGCTCGAGGGGGAAAGAAGTCTTCGAGAGCTTCTCTTCGGGCACTTTACAGGCGCCTCCCCAATTGAAGTTTTGTTCGGTGAAGAGCTTGGCTGGGATTTTTTTGAACCCATTGGCATGGTTGCCAGCAGATTTCAAATAGGCGACAAAAAGGGTGCAATTGGTGTAGTTGGGCCGTTTAGGCTCAATTACCCAAGAGTTATTCCAACTGTGCGATACTTTGGTAATCTTATACAGGAGCTGTCAGCCCATGCATGAGAAAAAGTTTAAGTCTAAGTTGAAGTTTAAGAAAGATAAGGAAAATCAGGAGGTTGAACTTTTAAAATCTCAGTTAGCCAGAGCATTGGCAGATTATGACAACTTGACCAAGAGAGTTGAGCGAGAAAGACGGGAGTCTGTCGAATATTCAAATCTTAAACTTATACTTAAACTTTTACCTGTCTTAGATATGCTCTATGAGGCGCAAAAGCACTTGAACGATAGCGGGATTGGGCTTACCATAAAAGAGTTTGAAGAAGTTTTTAAAAGTGAAGGGCTTGAACGGATTACAATAAAAAATGGAGAGAGCGTTTTTGATGAGAGTTTACATGAGGCAATTGAAGTAGTTGCAGGTTCGGATAAAGATAATATAATTTGCGAGGAAGTAGTTTCTGGTTGGAAGTTTGTGGAAGGTCAAGTCGTACGACCAGCAAAAGTAAAAGTTTACCAAAAAATTAGTTAAGGATAATGACACAAGAGATAAAAAACGGGCCTTTAAAAGATGATATTCGGAGGGTGGAGCTTGGGAAAAATTTCAGGCCATTTATAGATAGTCAATTACATCCCAGCAAGTTAAAGCATGCGTTTGACTCTGATGAATTTGAACTTATAGGAATAGGTAAAGGAAGAATACGCCTGGAAAATTTAACTAAAGGTGGAGGTGGGCATGATTTAGCGGCACACGAGACGCAACTTGAAACACCAATTTTTAGATTTACACAAGATGAAAATGGTGGACTTGTTACTCAGGTACAGCAAGGTCCTCCCAGTTTGTTTGAAGTAAATTTACAGATAGATATTAGCGAAGAGCAGTATTTAGATAGAGACTGGGCGCTTGAAGCCACCTATTTTGTAGAAGGAAAAGAAGTATTTAAAGGGAGTGAAACAATTGACAGCGATGATTTTGCTTTTGTCTATCAAGGAAAAAGTCAGATGTGGAATGGATTAGTAGATTTTATCGTAACTGATGAGACGCTGAAGTTTTTAGACAGATTTGAAGTAATCATACAAAAAGTCGACAGAGTGGAATTAGAGAAATAAAATTAAGATAACATGGCTAAGATAATTGGCATTGATTTAGGAACCACAAATAGCGTTGTTGCTGTCATGGAGGGAGGCTCACCCAAGGTGATTCCTGCGGCGGATACTGGCAGAAATATCACGCCTTCGGTTGTGGAGCCGGTTAAGAACCTTGTTGGTGATGTTGCCAAGAGGCAAATGATCCTAAACCCTAAAAATACGGTTTATTCGGTCAAGCGCTTGATGGGCCGAAGATACTCGGATAAAGAAGTTGAGCGCACCAAGAAAATGGTCGGCTATGAGATAGTATCGGGCAAAGGCGACATGGCCGAAGTTGAAATTGAAGACAAGAAATATACGCCTCAGGAAATTAGCTCCAAAATCTTAATAAAGCTAAAAAAAGATGCCGAGACTTATTTGGGTGACAAGGTCGAGAGTGCGGTAATTACGGTCCCTGCTTATTTTGACGACGCCCAAAGGCAGGCTACCAAACAGGCCGGAGAAATTGCCGGCCTAAAAGTCGAGCGCATTATAAACGAACCGACTGCCGCAGCTTTGGCCTATGGCTTGGACAAGAAAAAAGTCGAGAAAATCGCGGTTTATGATCTTGGTGGCGGCACTTTTGATATTTCAATTCTGGAGCTTGGGGATGGCGTTTTTGAAGTCAAATCCACCAACGGAGATACTCACCTTGGAGGCGACGACTTTGACGAGACAATAGTTGACTGGATTGCGGAGGAGTTCAAAAAAGAAAATGGCGTTGACTTGAGAGCTGACAAACAAGCACTTCAAAGAATTCGCGACGCCGCCGAAAAGGCCAAAATTGAGCTCTCCGCTGCAAGCGAGATCGAAATTAACCAGCCATATATTACTCAAAAAGACAGTCAACCATTTCACTTAACCTTGAAGCTTACCCGGGCAAAGCTTGAGAGTCTTGTGAGTGAGCTTATTGAAGCTACCATGGAGCCGGTCAAGGCAGCTCTAAAAGACGCGAAACTCTCACCAAAAGATATTAACGAGGTAATTTTGGTGGGCGGCATGACCAGGATGCCCAAGGTGGTTGAGACCGTCAAAGAGTTTTTTGGCAAGGACCCCAATAAGTCCGTTAATCCCGATGAAGTTGTGGCAGTTGGCGCGGCTATTCAGGGAGGGGTTTTGGGCGGGGACGTCAAGGACATCCTGCTTTTGGACGTAACCCCCTTGACTTTGGCAATTGAAACAATGGGCCAAGTGGCCACCCCGATGATTCCAAGAAACACCACGGTTCCGGCCAGCAAAACCGAGGTTTTCTCAACAGCCGCTGATAACCAGACTCAAGTGCAAATTGTGGTTACCCAGGGTGAGCGCCCAATGAGCCGGGACAATAAGCAACTTGGAACTTTTGCTCTAGACGGCATTCCCCCGGCGCCGCGTGGAGTTCCCCAGATTGAAGTTACTTTTGATATTGACTCAAACGGAATTCTAAAAGTTACAGCCAAGGATAAAGCGACCAGTAAAACCCAGGACATCACAATAACTGGTGCGGTTGGGCTTTCGGATGAAGAAGTCGAAAAAATGAAGGAAGAGGCCGAGAAGCACAAAGAGGAAGACGAGAAGAAAAAAGAGCTGGTGGATGCCAAAAACGCGGCCGATGCGATAGTTGCGGCTTCCGAAAAAGCCATTAAGGATGCCGGAGACAAGGCGCCAAAGGATATTGTTGAGAAAGTTGAGGAGAAAATTAAAGCCGTAAAAGAAGTCAAAGACGGCGATGATAAGGAGAAAATTGAGAGTGCTACGAAAGAGCTTTCGGAGGAACTACAAAAAGTAGGCCAACAAATGTATGCCGCCTCCGCTGAAGCTTCGGCAGGCCAAGGAAGCAAGGAAGAAAAACCGGACGAGGATAAGAAAAAGGAAGATACGAAAGATGACTCCAAGAATGCTGAAGAGGGAGAAGTGGTGGAGTAATGGCCTACCCCGAAAGAGTAAAAGAATTATTGTTAACCGCAGAAGATTACCTAAGCCCGGAACAAAAGGAAGTTATAAGTAGATTTGAGGATCGATGTGTGGAGCTTCGACAGCAATATAGCCAAGATTCCCAACTGTTTTTCCAAGAGACGGGCAAATCCTTTGCTAAATTTGCAGTCGATGAGATTGCTGGAGTTCAAGAGGCGCTTCGATATCACGACTGGATTCTTGATGGCTTACTGCTTTCTGGAAAATTTTAATTTGACTTCACCACAAAACTGAACCATAATTGGGCACTTTTAGTAGAGTGATATGGGAATAGATAATGAGAACAATATAGACCGAGCACGTAGAATACTTGAGCGAGAAACAGAGCTAATATTGGACGAACACTATAGGGGGATAAACAGTGATGTCTACAATGCCTACGAGAGGGTTGTCGATACAATGGTCAAGTCGGGTAGGCTTACTAAAGAACAAGCCAGGGTTAATCTTAGAAATGCAGAGGATTATTTTACGGGAATACCCGAAGCACACAATAGACTTAAAGACAAAAATGACGAAGATGGTTGGTTGACACATTGGCTTACAAGGCACCCGGAGTATGTGAATGAGGACTTGGAAGGACAATGGCCAGAGTGGCTGCAAAACCCGAGTAGTGGAAGTGAGAAAGGCGAGGTTGTAGAATAAATGTTTAAAGATAGAGTTGAAAAGTTAACTGAAGCAACAAAAAACGTTTTTGCTTGCCTCAATCAGAACTGCCAGAGTATCTTTTAGAAGAGCAAGACCCTCTGGTTAATGTTTTAGCCGGCGCTGTTGAGCAAACCCCAGTTCCACTGTTTTGTCTCGGGATTTTGGGAAAAAATCAGGCGTGAGTCTTCTTTAAATCTTTCAATGAGCTTAAGATCTTGAAACTTTAAAGCCTGATTACTGTTCCCTGCTACCTTCCAGGGCTTGCAAAGTAAGCAGCCCGAACGCGCGCTTTTTGGCCTTTTTCTTTTGTGATTCATGGTTTATTTTATTGAAATTTTATCTTTCGCAAAATCTATTGTTAACCTGTTTCTTTTAAGTAAGGCAATGCCTACTTTAGCATCACCTTCTTCGGTCAGAATAATATCGGTAGAAACAAACTTTTTGTCTAGTTTTGATTTCCCTTCAAACATTAATTTGTTTTTGATAGAGCCATCTGCAAGAACTATAGCAACAGATGAAACCAGCCTTAACTTTAGAAATATCGCCTCCGGCAAGGGTAAAGTCAGATCTCCGCTGAATCCGGTATCAATAAGCGCCTCGATTTCTACCTCTTCGTGTTCTCCTTTTACAATAAGTTTTGCCTTGGGGCTACCTTTTTCATCGAAGAAGCAATTCATTGTTAAAGCGTGTATACGTAGGGTGACCCAACCCTTGCAATGTAAAATATTTCGTCAGGAAAATCCTTTTGCGCTTTGTGAATAGCATCTAAGGGTCTATCTGCGATATAGTACTTTCCGCTATTAACTTCTATGGCAACTAACTTATTATCATATTTCCCCTCAAGCCTATTCTTAAGCTCTTCTTCATAAATCTTTTTACCTTTCTCGTTAAGCTCTTTGATGTTTAGCTTTGTCTTGGTTGCCATATGCCTCATTATACCACGAGAAATGCTTTAATTTGACTTCCCCACAAAACTGAACCATTTTCTTGTGTTATACTGAACCACTATGAAATCCATAACGATACACAATTTGGAGCCAGAGCTTGAGAAGGGCATTGCGGCTGAGTCTAAAAGGCTTGGGTTGAGCTTAAACAAAACCATAAAAAAGCTTTTGCGAAAGTCTATGAACTTGCCAAAAAAACAAGCAAAAAAAGCTGATTTTAGCGATATCGCCGGAACTTGGACTCAGGAAGAATACGATGAGTTTGAAAGAAACACCGCAGTTTTTGAAGAAATTGATGAAGAAATGTGGAAATGAGGAAAGTGCTTCTTGATACAAACGCTTATAGCAAACTTAGACTTTCCGGGGGAGATATCCAAAAAGAACTTGAGGCTTCAGACACAGTTTATATTTCCGTAGTAACAATTGGCGAGCTTGTTACCGGGTTTCGTAATGGAACAAAGTTTAAGGAGAATTTAGAGAAGCTGAATTCGTTCTTGCTAAAGCCGAACGTTGAGGCAGTACATATCTCGGAAGAAACGGCAGAAATTTATGGAGGCATTTTTTATGAGTTACTTAAGAGAGGAATACCTGTTCCGACTAATGATGCGTGGATTGCGGCAAATGCCATTGAAACCGGTTCTAAAGTCATAACTTTCGACAAGCACTTCACTAAAATCCCAGGAGTGAGGGTTTGGAGAGGGATTTAGAGCAAATCTTCATTGACAAATCCAAGGAATTGGCTATATTAACTTTAAGTTATGACTACATCTATAGAAGCTAGGACGGGAATAGAAGATTTTGAGGAGCAAGTTAAATTAGCTCACTATCAAATTCAGAGTTTGGGAGTAAGCTCACTCAAAATTGAGGCATATGATGAAAACCCGGAACCGCACCAGAGATTAGGCATCAATATAGATAGTTTGAATATGTCATTTGAAGGCAAGTATGCAGATTTACAGAAAGTTGATGTGAATGTTCGCATTGAGGCTTTGAACAGATATGAAAAGCGGATAAGAGCTCAAGGTGGTGTTCAGGGCATGGACAGAGCTGGTTATGAGGTGTTGTCTGACATGTTGGTCGGTGAATTGGCTAAAGCTGATTCTCAATTGTTAGATTTAGAATTAGGTTTGAACCCTCATAAGTTGGATTCAGCCGATAAACTTCGTATGTTAATATCAAGCTTTCCTCGTTCTGTTCATGAGGAATATTTCGACAGAGTGCAAGCTGAATGGGGTAGGACACAGATGCTGACTATGCGCCAAAGAAACAGGTTGAACATAATGGACAAGGTCGCCCCAATTAGCACTCCGGAGCAATAACTGCTTAACAAGACTTTATTAACCTGTTAAAATAAACTTCATATGCCAAATGGTAAGGCCGATTACTATGACATTTTAGGAGTGGATAAGAATGCTACCGCTGAGGAGATAAAAAAGTCCTACCGCCGCCAGGCTTTGGAGTGGCATCCGGATAAACACAAAGACAATAAAGAGGCGGCAGAAAAGCGCTTCAAAGAAATCAACGAAGCATATCAGGTTTTGAGTGAGCCGGAAAAGCGCCGTGCTTATGACCAGTTTGGCCACCAGGCCTTCGCCCCGGGAGGGGGCTTCGGCCGGCAAGGTGCAGCTGGTTTTGGAGGTAATCCTTTCGGTGGCTTTGGCCAGCAGGGAACCCCGTTTACTTATACATATACAAGTGGTAGTCCTTCGGCAGGCTCAGGATTTGACTTCGGTGACCCGTTTGAAATTTTTGAGCAGTTTTTTGGTGGACAAGCATTTCGGCAGCAGCGGGTGCCTCGCTATAGCATTGACGTAAGTTTTATGGATGCTGTTCACGGAGTTGAAAAAGAAGTTTCACTCAATGGTAAAAAAAGGAAAATTAAAATTCCGGCGGGAGTGGATGATGGAACGCGTATCCAGTTTGATGACTTTGTTTTGTCACTAAACGTCAAATCCGACGCCCGCTTTGAGCGCGATGGAGCAGATATTTATGTCAAAGTTGAAATCCCCTATTCATTGGCCACGCTTGGTGGAGACATTGAAGTTCCAACGGTGGATGACTCCCTGCCTGTGCAGGCAGGGGTTAAAATAAAAGTTCGTGCCGGAACCAAGTCCGGAAGTATGGTCCGCCTCAAGGAGCGCGGTATCAAGCGCCTTCGCGGCAGCGGCCGTGGGGATGAATATGTAAGAATAATCGTCGATGTTCCCTCCAAGCTTTCCCGTGAACAAAAAAGACTTGTGGAGGAGTTGAGGGGAGAAGGGTTATAATAGTGTCATGGGTGAAGAAGAGCCTACTCCAAATCCTAAAGAACTTCTTATAAAACCAAAAACGGTCTTTCGCTATACAAGCTCCAGGGATCGAGGTGAGCAAGAAGCTGAACTTGTGGGTTATGGATTGCATGAAGGATCGTTAACAGCCCGCTACAAGGTTGTTGGCAACACAAGTGAAAGTTGGCAATATGTTGACGAGCTTCGAAAAACTATTCATACAAACGAAGATGAGAGGGTGGAATTTATTGTTAAGGTAAAAAGGAGAAGCGGCGAAATGGAAGACGATTGGAAATATGCAGGCTATATTGAAGATTCTAATCCTCCAAAAGTAAAAGTTGTAAAGAAAGGTGAATTAGGAGGCCAAGAAGGTGAACTTTCAAAGGAAATTTTTGTCAGTAGTTTAGTAAAGTGGAACGAACCCCAAGAGTAGTTTGACTTCACTGCTTCAAATAGCTTAAAATACAACCAGTTAAGTGAGTTGAAGGTGGGTGCGGCCCGCCTTTTTTGTTACTAACCATGGCAGCAAATCAAGGACCAAGAACAGAGTTTAGCCAAGCCCTCCGGGCAATAGCCCAGGAGCGCGGGCTTGACGTGGAAGTGATTCTTGAGACCATAAGGCAGGCCTACGTGGCCGCGTTTAAGCGGGACGCCAAGGAGCGCGGCGAAGATGTCGACACTTCTGACTATGAAGCAGCAATAGACCCTTCAAGCGGCGAGGCCAAGATTTTCGGCTGGTCAATTGACGAGGAGGGAAACCCAACCGGGGATAAGAAAGATGTAACACCTCCAGGGTTTGGTAGAATTGCCGCCCAAACTGCAAAGCAGGTAATTCACCAAAAAATTCGTGAAGCAGAAAAGGGCGTTGTCATGGACGAATTTGAAGGGCGAGTAGGAAACCTCATTTCCGGGACCGTTCTTCGCTTTGACGGCAGTAACGTCCGGGTGGACCTTGGCAAAACCGAAGGGTTAATGCCGGCCGAAGAGAGGATTCCCACAGAGCGCTTAAACCCTGCTCAAAGACTGACATTTTTACTTAAGGCAATTGAAGATGGCCCCCGGGGGAAGCTCATTGTTTTGTCTCGTGCTAGTGATGACTTTGTCAAAAAAATCTTTGCCCGTGAAGTCCCGGAAGTTGCATCCAAAAGTGTTGAGATCGTGGGTGTCGCCCGCGAGCCCGGTGTGCGCACTAAAATTGCGGCGCGCTCTACCCAGTCAGGTGTTGACCCGGTTGGCTCCTGCGTCGGCCAGAAAGGCGTTCGTGTTCAAGCTGTTACCACAGAGCTTGGTGGCGAGCGGGTGGATATTATTCCCTGGTCTGACAATACTGAGGAATTTATTAAGGCAACGCTCTCACCTGTTGAAGTAATGAGCATTAGAATTGACGAAAAAGCCAAAACCGCAGTCGTTGTGGTTGCCGAAGATCAGCTTTCATTGGCTATTGGAAAAGAGGGCCAGAATGTGCGACTTGCCGGGCAGCTAACCGGATACAAAATAGAAATAGAGTCGGGTGAAGTGACAGCAAAAGCGCCCGTCGAGAAATGAAAACGCAAAATTATTACTATGAAACAAGTACGACCACCAATAGTTACTGTCTTGGGCCATGTAGATCATGGCAAGACTACGCTTCTTGACGCAATAAGAAAGACGGGCGTTGCAGCCCGCGAAGCCGGCGGCATTACGCAAGGTATTGGTGCTTCGAAGGTAACGAGCCCAGAAGGAAGTATTACCTTTATCGATACTCCGGGCCACGCAGCTTTTGCCAAGATGCGCGCGCGCGGCGCAAAAGTGGCTGATATCGCAATTTTAGTCGTGGCTGCGGACGATGGCGTCATGCCTCAAACCAAAGAAGCCCTGAGTTATATTAAGCAAAACCAACTCCCCATGATTGTTGCTTTTACCAAGGTTGATTTGCCCTCGGCAAATGTTGAGAAAGCACGCGGCCAGCTTATGGAAGAGGGAATCTTTTTTGAAGGTATGGGAGGCTCGACTCCAGCGGTTGAGATTTCTGCCAAAGCGGGCAAAGGGGTGGCGGAGTTGGTCGAGACAATTATGCTTTTGGCCGGTGTTACGGGTTTTACGGCGGACTCAGAAAATCCGCTTTTGGCCTCAGTAATTGAGACTAATAGAGACAAAAGAGGAACACTTGTTTCGGCGGTTATAAAAGATGGCAAGCTCAAAGTTGGGGATGAAATTTCTACAGGATCGATTAGCGCCCGTGTAAAAGGTCTTTTTGACCAAAATAATAAACCCATCAAAGAGGCTAATCCATCAGACCCGGTTTTAGTCCTTGGCTTTAGCGACATCCCGGAAATAGGGACCGAAATTACCGGCAAGAAAGCAGGGCAACCTGCGGCAGTTCCGGTGGTTTACAAAAAAATAAAAACTCAGGAAGGTCAACTGACTTTGATTGTAAAGGTCAAAAGTGCCGGGACGGTTGAAGCTTTAAGCTCGGTTCTTCCCAAAGACGCTGTGGTTTTGTCCTCCGGAGTAGGAGAAGTTACCGAATCGGACGTGTTTTTGGCAAAAACCACTGGGGCCACAATTGTTTCGTTTGAAGCCAGAATCCCAAGTAGCGTCAAAAAATTGGCAGAAACTGAAGGGGTTGAAGCTCATGAATTTAAAATTATTTACGATATTGTGAAGTTTATTGAAGACAAGATTGCAGGAAGCAAGCTTGAAGTATTAGGTAAAGCCGAAGTTCTGGCGGAGTTTCCTTTTAATAAAACCAAGGTGGCTGGTTGCAAAGTTACTGAGGGCAGAATCCACAAAACCGACAAGCTGGTACTTATGCGCGGCGAGCAGGAGCTGGGAGTTACTAAAATTGCCTCGCTTCGAAGAGGGAGAAATGATTTGGTGGAAGCAAAAGCAGGTGAGGAATGCGGCATAGTTATGGCTCCCCTTTTAGCATTCTCAAAAGGTGATATACTAGTCGCAACTAAGTGAAAAAGCATGGAGAAATCGTTCAAATCAGTAATTGACGCGAGCCGAAATATTCTGGTGCTTTTGCCACGGGACCCGAATTTTGACCAGGTTGCGGCCGCTTTGTCTTTATACCTTGCGATTGAAGGCAAAAAGGATATTGCCATTTCTTGCCCCAGTCAGATGAGGGTGGAATTTAACAGGCTTGTTGGGGTGGACAAAATAGGCGAGGAAATTGGCAGTAAAAACATGGTCGTCAAGTTTGTGGGTTACCCGGCTGAGCAGATCGAGAGGGTCAGCTACGACATCGAAAACCAAGAATTCAGGCTGACGGTTATTCCCAAACCTCAGCATGAGGCACCCCAGAAAAATCAAGTAGAATTGGCTTATTCGGGGGTTTCCGCGGACACCACGGTTTTGGTTGGCGGCGAGCGGGCTGACCAGTTTCCGGCCCTGAACGGTGGCGAGCTTAATGAAACAAAGATTGTACATATTGGCATTAACGACATTACGGCGCCGGAGGGAAGAAATATTATTTCCTTGGCCCGACCCAGCTCCTCGGTGAGTGAGCTCATGGCTGACTACATTAAGGAAATTGAAGGCGGTTTTCACCCCGATATTGCGACCAATTTACTCTCAGGAATTCACGAAGGCAGTGATAATTTTAATAAAAAAGAGGTTAACGCAAATACTTTTAAGCTTGCCGGCGAGCTTATGGCCGCTGGCGGCAAATATACCAGAAAAGAGGAGTTTAAGCCCCGCCTGCCTGCGCAGGCAGGGCCGCAATTTAATTTCCCCCAGGGAATGATACCGGCAATGCAGGGCATGGGACCAATGTCGGTTCCACCCAGAGCTATGAAAGGCGCCAAAAAACAGGATGACGCAAGCCCCGAGCGAGACACTCACGAGGCACCGGAAGGCGAAAGTGTAAACCCGCCAACCTCCTGGCTCAAGCCAAAGATTTATTCTGGGAATAAAGGTACTTCAGTGAGTTAAATAGCTTAGATATAGTAAACGGCAATACTTTGTGGTATTTTATTTTTATGGAAATGAGGGGGCTTCGTAATTTGCTGCTGTCAGCGGCCGTAGTTGGGGGAATGCAAAGCTGCGGAGGCGGAGATGGTAATAAACCTGTTTATGTTGGTGAATATTGCCCTGAAAGCGGATGTAGTGAGGGAATCCCACCACACAGGGTAGCTTCGGTTGCAAATAATCCCGGGGATACTTGTGCACTGGAAGTGACAGCATATACTGTTGAAGTCATAACTGGCTATAAGACAGGAGAAAGTACCACCAGGAATCTTGGAGCAACAACATTATATCTTGCTCCGGACTCTTGTGAGTTATTAGAAGAGTAACAGATTTTGCACTTTGGCCCCAAAATGGTATATACTGGGTGTATATGAGTACTGCGATTATAAATATCAAAACTGACCCAGAACTTAAAGCCCATGCACAGGCAAAGGCCGCCAAAATGGGCTTGAGTTTGAGCGCCGTGATAAATAAATCATTAAAGGAGTTTGTGAAAAAAAAGAAAACCCCTTATGGAATTTTTGCTGGAGCGGATATTTCCGATGAAGACTTATACGAGATTACTCATAGTCTTGACAAAGAAGTAGATGAAATAGTAAATGCAACTAAATAAATACTGCTTCGACACTCACACCCTGGTTTGGTACTTCATAAAAAGGCCAACACTTTCCACCCGCGCCAGACAAATCTTAAATGAGGTTTTTGAAGGGAAAAAAGAAGGAATAATCCCTTCGTTGGTTTTAGTCGAAGCCTTGCATGTAAGTTTTAAGGTTAAAGAGTTTAACTTTGGCCGATTTTTGAGCGATATTCGCATTCAAAATTTAACCGTTGTACCGCTGGAAAAAGAAGTACTTCAGGAGTGTTATAAATTATCAAAAGTCTTAAATATTCATGATAGAATCATTGTCGCCACGGCAATTGTTACAGGAAGCGTGTTGATTACAAAAGACAAAATAATCCGCTCTCTTAAAAATATTAGGACTATTTGGTAGTTCGGTTTTGCACTTTGGTCACGACTATGATATTATTCCCAAGATGACAACAAGGTTAGACTTGAAATAGTCTTACTTTAGTTACTCATGACATATGGCACTCGCAAAAGAAGAGAAGCTGGAAATTATTAAAAAGTTTGCTCGGGAAAAGGGGGACACAGGGTCCCCGGAAGTTCAAGTAGCGCTTCTATCAACCCAAATTAATAAATTAACCGAGCATTTAAAGGGTCACAATAAAGATGTACACTCAAGACGTGGACTTCTCTCAATGGTTGCCAAAAGGCGCAGGCTTCTGAGTTACTTGGAGAAGCGGGACAAAGAGCGCTTTTCAGACCTCAAAAAGAAGTTGGACCTAAAATAGGACTAGTTAAGATAAATGAAAAAAATTGAGAAAGTTATAAACCTTGGCGGGCGGGAACTGAAGCTTACGACCGGCGAGCTTGCCGGGCAGGCAGACGCCGCAGTCCTTGCCCAATACGGCGACACCGTAGTATTGGCCACTGTGGTTTCCGCTCCTTTGAAGGTGGAGCTGGATTATTTCCCACTCTCGGTGGAGTACCAGGAAAGGCTTTACGCCGGAGGCAAAATCAAAGGCAGCCGCTGGGTAAAGCGGGATGGCCGCCCAAGTGACGAAGCCATTTTAACCGGCCGCTTGATTGACCGCTCCGTTCGCCCCTTGTTCCCGAAAGCTTATATGCGCGAAGTTCAGGTTATTACAACTGTCCTGTCAGTTGACATGGAAAATTCCCCGGTGGACGTGGCGCCAATTGCGGTTTCGGCCGCGCTTGCCGCCTCTAGTATTCCCTGGGACGGCCCGGTGGCAACACTCCGAGTCGGCCTTAAAGACGGAAAATATTTTGTTAACCCCACCGAGACCGAGCTTAAAACCTCCGAGATGGAGCTAACAGTAAGCTCTACTAACAAGGCCATTGTCATGATCGAAGCTGGCGCCAATGAAGTACCCGAGAAAGAGATACTTGAGGGCATCGCCTTTGCCGAGAAAGAATCCAAAGACGTACTTAAAGTACTTGAAGAATTTGCGAAAGAGGTTGGCAATAAAAAAGAGACTTTTGAGGAAGTAAAAACTTCGGCTGAGCTTAAAAAAGCAGTTGAGAAGCTGGTTAAAGATAAACTGGACAGCGTTATCGATAGCATGGCCACCAAAGAGGGTGGAAATAGTGACTTGGACGAGCTGATTGCCGCGGTCCGCGACCAAGTTACAGATCCCGAAAAGCCCCTGGTTTTTGGTATTATCGACAAAATGATAAGCGAGCGTATTCGCGAAATGATTCTTAAAGGTAAGCGCCCGGACGGCAGAAAACACACAGAAATTCGTAAACTCTCATCTCGAGTTGGTGTTCTGCCGCGCACTCACGGCTCGGCAATTTTTAAACGAGGCACCACCCAGGCTTTAACAATCACAACTCTAGGGAGCCCGTCCTTGGGGCAGTTGATTGAATCCGCCGAGGGCGAAGAAGACAAACGCTATATCCACCACTATTCCATGCCGCCTTATTCAATAGGCGAAGTTGGTAGGGTAGGTTTCCCAAGTCGCCGCGAAATCGGGCACGGGGCTTTGGCCGAGCGAGCACTTTTCCCCGTTCTCCCGTCTGAAGAAGAATTCCCCTACACAGTCCACGTAGTCAGCGAAATTCTGAGCTCAAACGGCTCAACGTCAATGGCCTCAACTTGTGGCTCAACCTTGTCACTCATGGACGCTGGAGTCCCCATTAAATCACCGGTTTCCGGAATTGCAATGGGCCTGGTCATTAAAGACGCTAAAAACTTCGCGGTTTTATCTGACATTATGGGCATCGAGGATTTTAACGGCGACATGGACTTTAAGGTTGCAGGAACCGCAAAGGGAGTTACAGCACTTCAGCTTGATGTTAAAACCCTAAGCCTTACAGTTGAAATTCTAGCCCAAGCGATTGAGCAGTCCAAAGCCGGAAGGAAAGAAATTCTGGACTCAATGCTTGCAACCCTTGAAAAACCCCGCGAGGCAGTTTCCAAGTACGCTCCCAAAGTAAGAAGTGTCAAAATACCGGTTGATAAAATTGGTGAAATCATTGGCCCGGGAGGCAAGATGATTAAAAAGATTAAAGCTGAAACCGGGGCTGAGCTGGATGTTAATGACGATGGAACCATAAGTGTTACTGGAGTTGATATTGATGGGGTAAACCGTGCCGTTGAGTGGATTGAAAATATGGTAAGAGTCCCGGTAGCGGGAGAAATTTATGAAGGCAAAGTTGTACGCATGCAACCTTTTGGCGTATTTGTGGAAATTCTTCCCGGCAAAGACGGCTTGGTTCATGTTTCTGATATGGCCGAGACTTATGTCAAAGACCCTGCGGATATTGCAAAAGAGGGTGATAAGGTAACTGTCAGAGTCAAGGAAATTGACAAAATGGGCAGGCTTAATTTGAGTATGATCCTGGACCCTTCAAAAGAAAAACCCCGAGAGCCTCGTGAGCGAAGCGGAGGTTATAGTGGCGGAGGAAGAAGCGGAGGGTATGGTGGAAGTCGTGGAGGATTTGGCGGAAGCCGAGGCGGATATGGTGGAGGCCGAAGCGGTGGAGGCTATAGAGGTGGCGGGGAAAGCCGCGGACCAAGACGGGATTTTGGCAGGCGCGATGACAACAGGAGCGGTGGAGGCGACAGACGAGACCGCGGTTCTTCCGGCCCGCACTTTCCAACAAGTAGGCTAGTGTCCACAGACAAAAAACGCTTCGGCCGTTAATCTAAATTAAATAATTCAAGCTCTTTTATCTTACTAAAATGTTTTATGTTTAATGTCCAGAGAGGGTATTTATTAATAATGGCTGTGGCTGCGATTACAGCATCAATTATACCGAACCTAGTGGCTAGGCCATATTTATCTAAGATGGTATAAGCGTAGTTTGAAATCATCTCATTAATCTCGATAATATCCAAGCTACCAAGGAATTCTTTATTTAGTTCTTTCTCTTTTTTATTTATTGAGCCATAAATTAGTTCATAAGCCGTCATTCTTGAGATTAATGCTTGGTCTTTATATTTATCAAAAGATACGAGAGTATCTTTATTTCCCTTTTGAGCATTAATCAATACTGAAGTATCAATTATTATATTATTTGCCATAAGTGGCCCTGTGCCTTAAATCTTCGGCTATCTCTGTGGTTGATTTGCCTTTCCAATCTTTTCTGTTTTTATACATTCCAAAAAAACCCAGAGACATAATGCCCCTTTTGTCTTTTTTGGATGACTTCTTTTTGATTACTTTATATTTGTTCAGATTTAGCATAACAACTTCACCCTTTCCATGTTTGGTGACCGAGATCGGTGCGATTTTTGCCAACTCGAAATACTCAGACAAGTTGTGTTGCAACTCTCTTACCGAAACTTTTCTTAATATATTCATACACAAAGTCTAACATTTGTATAACTTTAGTGTCAAATTCTAGTGGCAAAAAACGCTTCAGTAGGTAACTTGGCGATTTAAATTCTTTATAAAACTGCGTGTATTTGCTATAACTTTTTGATTAATTACTCTGTACGGAAGTGGAGAGTTTTTAGAAAAATATCTTTCTGACGCAATTATATCAGTTAAATATGGCTTATTGGTTGCATCTTCTATTCGTATGTTTGTCGTTGCGCGAGGGTTTGCAAACCTCCCATAAATATCAGGCATTCTACTGTCTTCATCCCACATCGTAAGGCAACCTGAAAAGAATTTAATTAAATTATCGCGCAGTTCTTGGTTAGATTTTAATTCTTCATCTGGCACATCTCGTAAGGCTCTACCTTTGATTTCAGTTTGAATAATAAGATTTGTGGGCTTGCCGTTTGATCCTTCCCCTACAACAAAATAAGACTTTGCCACACTGTCACCAAGTCTCTTGCTAAAGTACTCATAATCCGCTTTAGTTTGGGCTAATCCTACAAAAGTTGTTGGGAATTGCATTTCTTTAATGACTTTTCCATCCTCCGTTTTCCATACTTTAGCTCTGGGAAGCATTTTTAATGCTTTGCCTTCGGCAATCATTTCTATGGATTTCGTTTTTAAAGGGAATGATGGGAGCTCATTTTGTTCTGCCATAATCAATTATACTAGTATAGGTTCCCGCCTGCGCGGGAATGACACAACATGCTAAACTGAATTATGAATGATAATTCCCAGAAGCTTTTGGTGGATTTGCGCGAGAAGCTTAAAAAAGGGCAAATCCCCGAGGATCTTAATGAAAATATTAGTGTTCGTCTGGAGCAGCTCGGGCTTCTGACCAGTTCCCCCTCGTTTTTGCCGGAAGTTGACCGGGTGAATAAATACATTGACTGGGTAGTATCGCTCCCTTGGAACAAGCGAACGGACGATATTTTGGACTTAAACCGTGCTAAAGAAGTGTTTGAGAAAAACCACTATGGCTTGACCGGTCTCAAAGACCGCATTCTGGAGTATATGTCCGTGATGCAGCTTAATAAAAGCAATAAAGAGGGTATGGCGAGGGCTCCCATAATGTGCTTTGTGGGGCTGGTTGGTACCGGTAAAACCACCATGGCAATTTCGATTGCCGAAGCCATGAGCCGGCAATTTGCCCGTATTCCCTTTGGAGGTATGGGAGACCCCTTGGATCTTCGTGGCCAGAGCCGAATGCACCCTGAAGCTGAGCCCGGGAAAGTCATTAAGTCCCTGCGCCAAGCCCAGAGCAAAAACCCGGTTATACTCCTTGACGAAATTGACCGTGTTACCGATGAGGGCCGCGCCTCCATCATGGGTGTCTTGGTGGAGCTCTTGGACCCCGAGCAAAACAAGGCATTCGTTGACCATTATCTTGATTACCCGTTTGATTTGTCCGAGGCGATTTTTATAGCAACAGCAAATAACACCCATGGCATTGCCACCGCCGTTATGGACCGCTTGGAGCCCATAAACATGCCCTCTTATAACGATGAGGAGAAAATAACTATCGGCAAGAAATATATTTTGCCCAAAGCCTTGAAAGAAGCAAATATTCCAGAGGAAACAGTCGTGATTGACGATAAGGTCTGGAGCAATTTAGTGCGGCCCCTTGGCTTTGATGCGGGGATTCGTACTCTTCAAAGAACCATTTTTGGGCTGGTAAGGAAAGTGGCAAAGTTAATTGTGGAAGGCAAGGGCACTAAGTTTGTGATTAACGAGCAAAATGTCAAAGACTTCATCGCTTCGGATTATGTCTAAGCTTCGTGATATACTTTGTGTATGGCTAGTTTAAAATTCATCGCACTTTCGGGCACAACAGGGGCTACCGAGAATCTTTACGTTTATGAATATGGTAATGATATGATTGTCGTCGATTGCGGTGTTGGCTTCCCGGACCCGGAGATGCTCGGTGTTGACTTGGTTATTCCGGACTTCAGCTACATTGTTAAGAATAAAAACAAACTTCGCGGGATTTTGGTCACTCACGGGCACGAGGACCATCTGGGAGCTTTGCCTTTTCTTCTCAAGGAAGTAAATGCTCCGATTTATGCAACTCGTTTAACCGCCGCCTTTATTGAAGACAAAATGGCTGACTATGAAGTTAAGCACGCGAGGCTTTCGGTTATTGATCCGGAGCGCCTGCCTGCGCAGGCAGGGGATTTTAAAATAAAGCTTGGTGTTTTTGAAATTAGCGCCTTCCGGGTTTCACACTCGGTACCGGACGCGGTGGGGCTCGCCATCAATACCCCGGAGGGCACGATGATGCACGTTCCCGACTATAAATTTGATTGGAGCTCGGTTGACCGGAAACCCTTTGATGTTCAAAAGGCGGTAATCTTGGCCTCGCGCGGAGTCCTTGCCTTGGCTTCCGATGCCTTGGGTTCAACCACTCCGGGCCACACCGAAAGTGAGAGTGTCTTGGAGGAGCGTATTGAAGCAGTCATTACGAAGGCTAAAAACCGGGTCTTTTTTACGACAATTTCTTCCAATATCTCAAGAATGCAGCAGGCAATTCACGCGGCCGAGAAAACAGGCCGGAAAGTTGCATTCGTTGGCCGCTCAATGGAACGAAAGGCAGAAATTGCACGAAGCCTGGGGTATCTGCATTATTCGTCCAACATTGAAGTTGACGCGAGAGCCGCCGCTCGCCTTCCTAAAAATAAAGTCCTTTTGATAATTTCCGGCTGCTACGGTCAGCCGGGGAGTGCCTTGCACAGAGTTTCGGAAGATGATCACAGGTTTTTGCATATTGACCCGAATGACATGGTGATTTTTTCAGCCGATCCCGCTCCTCCGGGCTCGAAAATGAGAGTGGATTATGTGGTGGACAGGCTATTGGAGAAGCAAGTGGATGTTCATTATTACGACTTGCAGGAGGATTTACATGTTTCCGGCCATGGCTCACAGGAAGACATCAGGCTCCTCTTCGGGCTCATTAAACCCAAGTATTTTATACCCATTGGCGGGACCGTCAGGCATATGCGGGCTTACAGCCAGCTGGCTCAGGGCTTGGGAGCCGAGCCGGGGAATGTCTTTGAGCTAATGCCCGGGGACTCGGTGGAGTTTGAGCGCGGGGTAGCTAAGCGTGGCAAGCGAATGCCGGTCAGGAGCATTTTGGTTGATGGCCTTGGGGTTGGGGATGTTGGAAACATTGTGCTTCGCGACCGGAGAATTCTGTCGCGCGAGGGTTTTGTTATTGCCATAATGCAGTTTGATAGTGCAGCCAAGGCTCTCTCGGGAACACCTGAGTTGGTCACTCGCGGATTTGTATTTGAAAAAGACAGTAAAGAAGTTTTGCAAAAAGGAGTGGATAAACTGATTGCCCACGCCAAAAAAGAAAATCTCAATCAGCACCAGCTTAAAGAAATCGCGGTGGATACTCTGGAGCGCTTTTTCTTTGAGGAGCTTGAGCGCCGCCCCATGATTTTGCCTGTGGTTATTGAGGTTTAGCTATTTCTTTGCAAGCTCTCTGAAAGCAGAGGCGTATTTTTTATTGACATCTTTTACTGCTTCCACTAATTCAGGAGTGATGGTATCTCGGGTAGCAAGCTCGTCCAATATTGCTGAATCTTCTTTCAAAATGTATTTCAACCACTTTTTAAATTCTTTTTGAGCCTTTGTCATTTTTGCTATACACAAATTATAGCAGTTGAGTTTGCGATTATCGTAGATATTGTGGAATAATAATTACATGAACCCAGAGACTCCAGATCAGCCTGTTGTTATAACGCCGCCTACGATATCACAAGCTCCTGAGGCCGCCGTTGTGACTCCTCCGGTTGAGACATTTACCCCTCCAGTTCCAAATCAAGAATCCCCAAAATCGAATAAAAAATTGTTTATTATGGGTGGTGTAGTTTTAGCTTTATTAGTCCTCGCCGCAGTTGGTGTTTTTGCCTTTACCCAAATGCAAAAGCCAAAGGAAATAGTAACAGAGGTGACTCCCTCCCCAACTTCGGAAGCAACAATTGACGAGACGGCCAACTGGGAGACTTACAATGATGATTCTTTTAACTTTTCACTCGGATATCCTCCAGGGTGGACTTTAGTTACTCAACCACATAAAGATAATACTTATGGAATGATAGATCTAGATTCAAACGACATATCATCTGATGGCGTTACAAACCAGCTTAGCTACAGGTTCAATATTTTTGCAAAAGAAGGCTCTTTTGATGAAACTGTTATTAAATATGCGATTCGCTGCGACACAAAAGCGTCATGTGATGCTAAAAACAAAATTCAATCCTTGGATTATCCTCAGATAGAAGTTGGAGGCCACAAAGCCTACAAACCAGGTAAAGGAGATGAAGTTTATGTTGATGGAGATAACTACATAATAATTATTGTAGGAATCTGGGATAAACTGTTTGACGATAGTGAATCTGGGTACGGTAAAGCATATCAATATACCGGCGATAAACTTTCACAAATCCTCTCCACTTTTGAGTTTATAAATGAAATATTAACAACTGACAAGACAGCTTATAAACTCGGAGAAACTGTTGAGATTACAATTACAAATACAACCGATGCGCCAATGGGATTTTCGGACGGTCAAGCGTTTTGCAGTCCTTTAACTATTATAAACATAGACACGAACAAAGAGTTTGATAAATCAACGTGTATATCGGGCAAGCCAGATGAATTAATTACTCTCGATGTTGGAAAATCATTGACGTACACTTTTAACACTAATGGTTTGGGAACAGGGAATTTTGAAGTGAGATTTGGATTTAGCTGGACAAATCGTGGAGCGCCAGTCCAAACTGCAAAATCAACTTTTTCTATCACTAGCTAAGCTTCTTTGTTTGCCTTCACAAGTTCGTTACAATTAACTTATGAAGATTTATTACACCAGGCATTCTGAAAGGAAGTTTAAATTTTTCAAAGAATTAGGGTGGAACTTTTCAAAAAGGCAAATAAAGAAAATAATTAAGACCCCTCATAATATTCAACCTGGTCGCGCTAATACTAAAATTGTATTAAGTTCAATCAGTGAAACTCACAGCTTACGAATAGTTTACGTTGCAACAGATGATATAATTACCATAATCACATTTTATCCAGTTGCGAAAGGAAGGTATGGCTAGAAAGAGTAAAGTTTTATACGAAAAAGAAGACGATGTCTTAAATATCTGGCTTTCTAAAAAGCCAATCTATCATGCTGTCGAAAGAGATGGAGTTGTTACCCATTTTACCAAGAATAACGAGCCGGTTTATATTGAGATTCTGGATGCAAGCCGCTTTTTGAAAGAGACAACAAAATCTCTCCCCAAGGAAATTAAGGAACAAATCTGGCCAACCGTTTAACTCTCGCTCCTTTGCCCCACTTCACTTATAAAGTATAATGAATCCACATGGCCAAGAAGAAAAAAAGAGTTGCGAAGCACGGCAACGGCAGGCGCCGGGGGCGGCCCAAGCTTCAGCTTAAGCGTGAGACCATTATATCTATTTTTCAGATTGCGGTTTTTGCCCTCGCTGGCCTTATCTTGATTTCTTTCTCGAGGCAGGGGAGTGTTTTAGTGCGGCTCAACGACTTACTTATAAACTACCTTGGCTGGAGTTCATTTTTACTGCCTTTTGTTTTTATCGCTTTTGGCTTTCTTCTTTCGAAATTAAAAACCCCATTGGGCCAGCCAAATGTTTTTATAGGTGTTACACTTTTTTTCATCTCAGTTGCTGCACTTTCCCGCGCGGGTTCCGTGGGCAGGAATTCCTGGGAAGGGGTGGCGGC
>Ga0209541_10001306_pt1 | contig 49803 bp, 56 predicted proteins | sample RifCSPlowO2_01_FD_184027 | JGI IMG/M metagenome (GOLD analysis project Ga0209541, IMG submission 184027) | Groundwater microbial communities from Rifle, Colorado - Rifle CSP2_plank lowO2_0.1 (SPAdes) (version 2) | ecosystem: Environmental > Aquatic > Deep subsurface > Groundwater | place... | reverse complement strand
CATCCATTGGCAGCGTCTTGAGATTTTGCAGAAGGTCAGCCAATTCCCTGTCTTGCAGACTAGGCCTGCCCGCCATAGCTTTCTTGTCCGCCGAAGTTTTAACGAAGGCGGAAGCGACGGCGGGATATTTTTCTAAAACCGCATTTAATTTATCGACGTAACCTTGATGATGTTTCGTGTGATGAATCTCCATCGTCCGCGCGTCAATAAAAGGCTCGAGGTCATCGTAAGCGTATGGTAATTTTGGTAATGTGTAAGACATAAGTCTATTTTAGCAAATTATTTTCAATTTCTTTAAGTTCCCGAAGGGCTTCGGCGGCTTGCCTTTCGCGCGGCACTTTGTCTTCCGGGCCAAGGCCGGGCGGGATGCCGTGCCAGCGATAATCGTTTTCCATAAATGAAACGCCTTTGCCGGGGGTGGTGCGAGCGATAATGACAGTCGGCCGGCCGCGATCAGCTTTTGACTCCTCCAAACGCGCGACAATTTCATTGAAATCATGCCCATCTGTCTCCAAAACATTCCAATTAAAAGATTTGTATTTTTCTGCCAGCGGATCAAGCGGCATGACAGATTCCGTGTCGCCGTCAATTTGGATATAATTGCGATCAATAATGACAGTCAGATTATCCAGTTTGTACTTGGCCGCGAGCATGACAGCTTCCCAAGTCATTCCTTCTTCATGTTCGCCGTCGGAAGTGAGACACCAAATGTGATATTTATTTTGATTGCCATCCATCCTGGCCGCCAAGGCAAAACCGCAAGCCTGCGAAAGTCCTTCGCCGAGCGGCCCCGAAGAAGTTTCCAAGGCCGGCAGGCGGCGCATATTCGGATGTCCTTCAAGCCGCGAACCAATTTTGCGAAAAGTTTTAAGCTCTTCGGGAGTAATGTCGTAGCCGGCATGATACATCGCAGAATAGCGCACCGGACAGATATGCCCATTGGAAAGAATAAGCCGATCGCGCTCCGGCCAAGCAGGATTCTTCGGATCATGCTTAAGTACATGAAAATAAAGCGCGGTAAAAATATCGGCCATGCCCAAAGGCCCTGCAGTATGCCCCGCCCCGGCCGGAATGAGCATCTCAATAATCGTCTGTCTCACGCGGTTGGCCGTCAATTCCAGCTCTTTATTTTTTTTATCGGTTAGCATTAAGCTTATTATACAAAACAATTTGAAAATTTAAAAGACACGACAAATATCTATAATAACTATACCGGAATTTTGCAAAATATTAGTATAGATATAGATGAGGTTAGTAAAAATTAAAAAATATTTTAAGCAAGATTTTGGAGTTCTTTCCCCGCTTCGCCCCTACTTCGCCAAGGCTACGCAGGGCGAGCAAGGCTTCGCAGGGCGAGTACTGTTTCCCTGATATCCAAACTGTTAAATATAACCGAACCGACGACGAGACGATTCGCGCCGGCTTCGATCAAGCGTGGGGCGGTGTCGAAACTCACTCCCCCATCAACACTGATAATAAGCTCCGGATATTCTTTTCGCAGAGCTTTTACTTGATCGATTACTCGCTCGTCAAAAGGCTGGCCCTGATAGCCAATTTTTTCTATTCCCATGCATTGGACGAAATCAATATTTGAGATTAAAGATTTAAGATTTAAGATTGAAGTAGAAGTATTAATAGCAATGCCGATTTGAGTATTGTCTCTTATGTACAAATCAATGCCCTCTAAAAATTCCTTAAATTCTTGGGTATCTCCTTCGGCCTCTAAGTGGAAGATTATGCGCTTGGCTCCGAGATTAAGAAATAGGTCAAAATTTTCATGGGCCCGAGAGACCATCAAATCAAGCTCATAATCAACCTCTTCCCAAAACGGCATTCCCTCGCGTTCACTAAGAATATCTTGCGCGTATTGGTCTAGTTCCAGATTATCCCTCGATTCCACTCGGGATGAAAACGGCCATGAGACCGTTTTCACAAAATTGCCGTCGCAAATATCAATTTGTACGGTTGAAACAAGCCCCTTGACCAGTGAGACTTTATTCTTCAAATCTTCATAATTTTTCGGCAATATTGCCGGAATTATTTCCATGGGTAGCTTCTAGCGCCTAGCGACTAGCGTCTATTTTTTTAATCCTACGAATGTGGCGAGCTTCGCCGGAAAATGGCGTTTCGAGAAAAATTTTGACGGCTTGTTTTGCTTCGTCGAGGGTTACAAAACGCGCGGCAAGTGTTAAAATATTTGCATTGTTGTGCGTGCGAGCGAGTTTTACTATTTCGTACGGATCTTTACTTTTTGTTCCCTCTATTTCAACTGATTCAGTCGCCTGCCGCGAACCATAAAATACTGCCGCGCGCACTCCCTTAAATCGATTAGACACAATTGCTTCTCCTTGCCCGCCGCCGCCGATAACTATCCCTCGACTACGCTCGGGATCTCCGGCTACGCTTTCAGCTACGCCTGCGACGAAATCAGGGTAGTCATCATCGGGATTATATTCATAAGGTCCTTTGTCTATAACTTCATATGGAAAACCCTCTAAATAATCAATTAGAGTTTCTTTAAGTTTATAACCCGCATGATCGCCCCCGATAAAAATAAGCATTTTAAACAAATTAAATAGTTTCAGCCGCTTTTAAAACGTGTTCGACAAGCGTCTTCACGTATCCTGCTTCATTATCATACCAAGAAAGAATTTTTACCAAATTACCGTCCACAACTTTAGTAAAATTAAGATCAACGATCGCGCCGTACGGCTCGCCTAAAATATCGCTTGAAACAAGCAGGTCATCGGAGACTTTCAATACCTTGTTCCATCTTGGTTCGCTGGCGGCCTTTTTTAAAATTTTATTGACCTCTTCAGCGGTCGTATTTTTTTTAGACAAAAAAGTGATGTCGGCAATTGATCCAGCCGGCACGGGTACGCGCATGGCCATGCCGTCAAATTTTCCGCTCAATTCCTTGATGGCTCTAGTCACAGCGGCAGCCGCGCCGGTGGTTGACGGCGTAATGTTTTGCGCGGCGGCTCGGCCTCGGCGAAAATCTTTGCCTTTTGTCGGGCCGTCCACAATATTTTGAGTCGCAGTATAGCCATGAACTGTATTCAAAACGGCTTTTTCAATACCAACTGTTTCATGCATGATCTGAATAATGGGTGAAGCGGCGTTAGTGGTGCAAGAACCGTTTGAAGTTATTCTGCAAGTCTGGAAGGCTTCTTCATTTACACCTATTAAGACGGTCTGGCCGTTTGGATTATCAGCATCTTTAGCGGGCGCTGTTATCACAACCCTCTTTGCCCCGGCGTCTAAATGAACCTTGGCCTTCTCATATGATTCAAAAACTCCGGTGGACTCAATTACAATATCAACAGCTAAATCTTTCCAAGGTAACTGTGCCGGGTCTTTAATCTGTAAATATTTGATCTTTTGCCCGGCAACCGAAATAGATCCGTCAGTAATTTTAACCTCTTTGTCATATCTACCGTAGACTGTGTCATATTTTAAAAGATAAGCCAGGTTATCAATATCACCAAGATCATTTATAGCGACTATTTCAATATTCGGATTCTTTAAAACCTGTTTGAAGAAAAGCCGACCAATCCGCCCAAAACCATTTATTGCAATTTTTGTTTTTTTCATATTTTTACTTTATAACATTATATTGGCTAGCGAGGAGCATGTGCTCCGACCTAGGTCGGAGCACAATGTCCGAGCGAAGACAATATATCGTAATCGATATAACTTTATAAGCTTTATAACTATTCTAGCATTTTTTTCAATAATTTTCCCGCCACCTGTGGATTAGCTGATCCCTTGGAGACTTTCATAACTTGACCGACAAGGTATTGAAGCGAAGCTTCTTTGCCCTGTTTGTATTCGGCCACAACGGTTTCATTTTCAGCCAAAATTTTCCCGATCATGGCTTTCAGCTCTCCTTCATCGCTTTGCTGGAGCAATCCTTTTTCAACAGCTATTTTCATCGGCGAATCATCGTGTCCGTGCATGTGACCCAATATTTCCTTAGCTCCGCGCGACGAAATTTTGCCTTCAGAAATCATATTGATAAGTTCGGAAAAATTAGCCGGTTTTGGCAGTGTCGCCTCAAAAGCTGTATTCAAATGAGCCAAGACATCAGAAGTGATGTAATTCGAAGCAAGTCTAATCTTATCCATATCCTTATCCATATCTGTACCAAAAGGCTTTGTAACGCTTTCGAAATATTCTCCAAGCATTTGATTCTGAACAAAAATCTCTATTGCCTCACTGACAATACCGTATTTCTTTAATCTTTCTCTTTTCTGCCAAGGCAATTCCGGTAAACTTGTTTTCAATTCATCCAAATTGAAAATCTCACTCAAATAAAATTTCGGCAAATCTGGGTCAGGGAAATATCTGTAATCGTGAGATGATTCTTTGGCGCGTTGCGAGAAAGTAGACTGTTTATTCTCATCCCAGCCACGCGTTTCTTGCACTATTTCATCTCCCCGATCTTCTTTCAGAAGATTAGTCATTCTTTCAATTTCATATTTAATAGCCCGCTCTGCTGATCTAAATGAATTTAAATTTTTGACTTCAACTTTTGTTCCAAGTTTTGCTTTTCCTTCTGCGATTTTCTGCGTAAATTCTGCGTAAGTCTGCGCTCCGTTGCCATCGGCAACGGAGATATTGGCCTCAACTCTCATCTGACCTTTTTCCATGTCTACATCGGAAACACCGAGATAACGGAGAAGCAATTGAAGTTCGCGCGCAAAAGCTCCGGCTTCTCCAGAGCTTTTAATCACCGGCTCTGTCACAAGTTCCATAAGCGGAACACCAGCACGATTAAAATCAACCAAACTATATCCTTCTTTGGGATAGTGAAACGACTTTGCCGTATCTTCTTCGAGATGCACTCTCGTAATTTTTATTCCATTCAAACTGCCGCCGGAAACAATCGGATATTTATACTGGCTGATCTGATAGCCCTTCGGAATGTCCGGATAGAAGTAATTTTTGCGGTCAAATTCGGTAAAATTAGCAATCTCACCGCCAAGCGCAAGTCCTGTGCGAATAACATGCTCCACTGCTTTTTTATTGATCACTGGCAAAGTTCCGGGATGCGCCATACAGACCGGGCAGATATTAACATTCGGTCGTGTTTCATCCGGGTCGTTCTTAGAATTGCAAAACATCTTCGTCTTAGTACGTAATTCAGCATGAATCTCTAGACCAATTGTAGGATAATATTGTTTACTCATAGCGTGCTTGCCCTTCCGTAGCTTTAGCGAAGGAGGGGATTTCAAGACCTATAGTTGGATAATATTGTTTACTCATACATGTACTATTTATTATACTACGAATTGTGTTAAAATTAAAAATGAGATGAAAAAAGTATTCACTAAAAGAAATATTATTATTTTTATTATCGTCGTCGGACTAATATTTATTTTTTGGAGCTCGTCCTTGCTTCAAGGTTATTTTCAGGATGCCACCGTATTTTTACAAAATTATGGCGCTGCCCATCCTTATATAAGCATTCTCATATTTGTCGGCTTATCAATGCTCTCGGCCATGCTCATATCATTCTCAAGCGTTTGGCTGGTACCGGCAGCTGTCGTTCTTTGGAATAATCATTTTACCATAACACTGCTTCTTTCAAGCTGGCTTCTTGGCGCTGTTTTTTCCTATCTGATTGGCCGCTATGGCGGCTATCCATTAGTGAAAAAATTTGTCAATGCCTCAAAGGTAGCTTATTACGAAAAAATGGTTACAGAAAAATTTGGCGCTGGTCTTATATTTTTGCTTCGTTTAACACTGCCTTCAGAAATTCCCGGCTACTTGCTCGGCATTGTCCGTTACTCATTTGTTAAATATTTCATAATCACATTCTTAGCGGAACTGCCTTACGCAATTTATTCTGTTTATGCCATTGATTCAATCATTGAAAAAAAACCAACAACATTTGCAGTCGCAGCGATAATTTGGTTTATGGCCGCTTGGCTTTTGACTTATTTGTATTACAAGAAGATAAAAAAAGGAGCTGATAATAGAGAGTAAGATATATTAAATTTTTTTAAGTAATTTTTAAAATCTTTATTAATTCATCAGCAAACGATTTGACTGACTCGTCGTCGTAGAGGGAAAGAGTAAAAACCGGTTTCTTTAACTTTTTGAATTCTGTCACTTTCTTTTTAAGAATTTTAGGATCATCCACAACATCCGTCTTAGTCAGAATTATTATTTCGTCTTTTTCAACTAGTGAGGGGCTTGCCCCGTGATCGCTCTCTGATTTTACGGGGTCATATTTTCCCAATTCTTTTCTAATCTTTTTGTAAACATCCATCATTTCATCGCCGTTTTCAAATGAAACAAGATGCGCGAGCATTTTGGTGCGTTTAATGTGGCGGAGGAATTTTGTACCCAAGCCCTTGCCTTCGGCCGCGCCTTCAATCAGACCAGGAATGTCAGCGATGATGTAGCCGTAAAAATCGCCCAGATTCGGGTCAAGGGTAGTGAAAGGATAGGCGGCCACTTTAGCCGAAGCCTCTGTCAGGGCGTTCAAGAGACTTGATTTGCCGGCATTTGGCAGGCCGACGAGTCCGACATCGGCAAAAAGCCGCAGTTCAATATAAAAATCAGCTTCTTCGCCCGGCTTGCCGGGAGTTGTCTCCCTTGGAGAGCGATTGATTGAGCTTTTGAAATGTTCATTGCCCCAGCCGCCGCGCCCGCCGGGGAGCAAAAGGATTTTTTCACCTTCATTTAAGAGCTCGTAAGTTCTATCTGTATCTAAGTTTTTTATAACTGACCCTATTGGCAGTTTAATAATCAAGTCTTCACCATTCGCGCCATGCATACTTTTGCTTTGGCCATCCTGCCCGTTTAGAGCTTTGAATTCTTTTTGATTGCGATACTTGGCTAAAATATAAATATCGCGGACAACTTCCGCGTAGACATCGCCGCCCTTGCCGCCATCGCCACCGGCCGGCCCGGAAAATTCCTTGCCTTTTTCGTGGAGCCAACGAACAACGCCGCTCCCGCCATCGCCCGCTTTCGCGTAAATTTTTAGTTCATCGATAAACATAAATAGCTTCTAGCTACTAGCGCCTAGCTTTTTGATTCTAATGCTAGCTTTGCTAATTTGATCGCGCCTTCATAAGATTTTGCGACGCAAATAAATAAATCTTTGTGGCAAAATAAAGCGTCTTTAACGCCTGTGACGTTAGCTAATTCTTCATCTCGCAGTCCCGCCCAGCTCTCGGGAAAATATTTACGGCGCTTGAATTTCTCGCCGGCAATTATAACTGCTTCCGCTTGCCACTTATCTTCTTCGCGCGGGCTGATTACATACAAAGGCTCAAGGTATTCGGCAAGCACCCTTTTCCAAGGCAAATATCTTTTTAGAATAATGAGCCTTTTGTCTTCGGATTCTTCGTAAGTCTTTTGCACCAAAACGTCAGACTCTCTTTTCGCCTGTTCCCGGATTATTTCTCGCTCAAGAATTTTTTTAGCTAGATCCACCACTTTTAAAAATTGTTCATCGACATTTTTCTCGTCGCGCTCGCCTTCCTTCCATGTTGGAAGAAATGTGTCAAATACATTTGAAATATCATAATCAGATACATCCTCTATAAGATTTTTGGAAATCAAAACACCGCTGTCGCCGGCATCTGTCGGCTGAACTAATTTTTTGTCAATTGTGAGAGCAACTTCCTTACTGCCGCATATTTCTTCTCCGAATTTTTTCCAGACAAGACCAAAAGAGGCATAGGGAATTCCATTTTCCCCCTCGACTTCCCTCGACCCTGCTCGGGACGAGCCGCTCGGGGCAGGCCTCTTCCCCGCTCCTTCTCTTTGATGATGATCAAATCTGTTTTTGGCTGGATCATAAATACCCCCCACATCCACTACATAATTTCCTGTTTTAATTATTTTTTCATCCCGAGTTCTTATGATTTTTACTTTGCCTTTTTCTAATATAGAAAGCGCGGCGCAGGCGAAAACATCATCGGCGTGGAAAGACCCGCTGTGTGTGACAATTATTTTCTTTTTATTATTTATACGCATTCTGGCTTAATTTACCCCCACACCTATTTTGAAATTTGAGCAAAATAGGTGTGGGGGTTTACTTTATTTACTGTCCTTGCTGTATTTACTGTCTTTACTGTCTTCACTGTATTTACTGTCCTCGCTGTTTTTAATGTGCTTATGATAAAATTGCTCAAAAATTTCATAGATAAAAGTAACAATTTTCTCTATAATAATAAATCCTATTATAAATAATATGACAATGAGAGCAAATTTTTTAAACTCTTGCGTAACGGTGAGCGCGGTAAAACTGAAGAAATAACCGAGCGATATAACAATGCTTCCCCACAATAAGTTAGAAAAAATTTCGGCTTTGAAATAAGTTTTAAATTTCAGTTTCAAGTAACCCGCAAAGATGAGAGCAAAATTATTCAAACTAACCAAAAATTTAGAAATGAATATCGACCAAAATGGCTTTTCTTCCATATGCGGAAAAAAGCGAGCGGCTCTTTTTTGAATGTATTTTAAAATTTTACTCTCCGGATAACGCTTCCGTAAAAAAGCGCCCAGATTGTAAGCAATAAAACTTTTGGAAACCAGGCCCGATAAAATTAAAATAATAGACGGCAGAAAATTTATAGCCCCCAGATGAAGCAAGATGCCGGCTAAAATCAAAACAATCTCGCCTTCAAGAATCATGCCCAGAAAAAGCGCGATGTAAGCGATTACTTGATATGAAATAACTAAATTTAGCAGAGCGTCAATATTCTCCATGCGGAATTTTAATTATTTCCTTACCTTATCAAAGATCCAGTTTATAAGCGAGATAATAATCGCGCCGATGATGGCGTCTTTCCAAGTTATGACATCAAAGCCGTCAATAATTGTGGACGGGAACCAGAAAAATAAAACGTTCAGGGCGACGGAAAACAGGCCGAAAGTAATAAGATTAAGCGGCAAAGTCAGAATTTTTAAAATCGGGCGGACAATAATATTTATAAATACTAAAATAGCGCCGACAATTGCCGCCACCCACCAAGGTGCCACATTAATTCCGGGCAAAAAATACCCAAGTCCATAGACCGCGCCTGAAAGTATTAACCACTGTAAAATTATTCTCATTTTTCTTTTAAATATTTTAATTAGGCCGCTTTCTTTTTTTCTTGCTGTGTCTGTTGCGCCTCTTTATCTTTTGCGGCTAGTAGTTCAGCTAAATTGGCTAAGTTGCGGGTTGAAATATCTTTTTCTTCTTTTTCAACCACTGTTGATTCTTTCTGACTTTTTTCCACCGCCTCTGGAATAGCTTTACGTTTTTCAATTTGTTGATGAAATTTTTCAATACGGGGATGAGCTTTTCTCTTACCCATTATCTCTGACCAGATTATCTCTGACCAGCTCCGATATTGACCTTCCAAGTAAGGCTTGAAAATTTGTTCTATTTCGTCTCCTTTTAAATTATCTTTGAGAAGAATATCTCTTTTTGGATCTCCAGCTTCGCCCAAGAAACCGGAATCAGTCAATAGGGTAGATAGATTATCTACCCTCCCTTGAGTTAGATTTTCTATTTCTGTTTGAAGAAGGCCTATTTTTCTTTTCAATTTTTCAGCTTCTTCGGCCTTGTCTTTGTTGTTTTTCAAACTGTTAAAATCTCTGCTGTAGTTGCTTAATTTATCTTTTTTTAAACTGACAATTTTTTTTATATTTTTAAATTGAGTAAAGAGATTAATCATTATTCTTCTTTCAAGAACTAGATCTTTCTTAGAAGGATTCTTAATTATTAAGTTTTGATCATTAAGCTGACTGATTTGATTCCCATGAGACTCGATATTCTTTAAAACGGCCTGAAGAGCCAGGACAGAAGTCTGATCTGTCTTTCGGCGAAGCTCATCCCGCTGTTTTATCAAGTTTTTTAGAATTTTTTCTTCAAGGTTTATTTTTTGTTGATTTAATTCAATAGGGTTTATTTTTTGCTGATTTAATTTAATGATCTTTCTAGATTCTTTTCTGGATTCTTTAAACTTAATATAATCTTCCAGAGTCGCGAAGGCGGCTACGTCTTTCAGACCAGCTTTTGCCTGAACAATTTTTAAATTTCGGTCGTACTCATGGTAACGTTTGATCTGGCTTTGAAGCTTTTCATTAATTTCAAGAAGTTTCCGAGGAGAACCCTCTCTTTTTTTATTTAAACTTTTTCTTTCTGCCGTCCTTTGACTTCTTAATCTCATTATATCTGACACCAGATCATCCATTTTTTTCTTGAGTTGCCGGATCATTTCTGGCGAACTAAAAGAAGTCCCCCGCTTCTCTTCTGGCTTATTTGCTTGAGGTTGTTGAGAATTTTTTGTTGTTTTTGGAAATTCCATGTTAGTTGAATAAATTATCTACTAATTCTTTGACCATTGCGCCGTCAGCTTTGCCTTTTAATTCTTTCATGAGGGCGGACATGAGCATTCCTTTTTTTGCCGGATCAGTTATGCCAAGTTCTTCTTTCTTAGCTTTGGCGATCTTTTCAATCTCTTCGCGCGGCATCATTTCAGGCAAATATGCTTCTAAAATTTTAAGCTGGACTTCTTCTTCTTTAACCAAGTCTTCCCTGCCGCCTTTTTTGAACTGCTCTATGGAATCTTTTCTCTGCTTGGCTAAACGACTAATAACGGCTAAGGCGTCTTCATCAGAAAGCATTTCGTCAGGCTTTCTTTTCTTGGCCACCAATTCATTGGTAAAAGCCGCCAAAACACCCCGCAAAACATCGAGCCGCATCTGTTCTTTAGCCTTCATCGCCTTTTTTATTTCTTCTTTGATATTTTGATGTAACATCTTGATAAGTAAATTAAGTGAATAAAGTAAATCAAGTAAATTAAGCTTAATTCACTTAACTTGCTTACTTTACTTAACTCGCTTATATTTTAACAAATATGTTAAAATAATGCTATGTCTCAATACTACAATCCTAAACGCACGCGTAATCTCTTTGACCCTAAATCAACCCTGCCTTTTGGCGTCAGCCGATCAAAAATTGACCTTTTTATAGAGTGTCCGCGCTGTTTCTATCTTGATCGGCGGTTGGGCGTCGGCCGGCCGCCCGGTTTCCCTTTCACTTTAAATTCTGCCGTCGATAAATTATTAAAAAAAGAATTTGATATTCATAGAGCGGCCAACACTGCCCATCCTTTGATGAAAACTTACGGCATAAACGCCGTACCTTTTGCCCACCGAGAACTTGAACAGTGGCGGGATAATTTCAAAGGGGTCAGGTTTCTTCATAAGCCAACTAACCTGACGATCAGCGGCGCGATTGACGATGTTTGGATAAATCCGGCTGGCGAACTCTCTGTCGTGGATTACAAAGCCACCGCCAAAGAAGCGGAAGTTACTCTGGATGCGGAATGGCAAATCGGCTACAAAAGGCAGATGGAAGTTTACCAGTGGCTTCTGCGACAAAATGGCCACAAGGTTTCTAACACTGGTTATTTCGTCTATGTTAATGGCCGGACGGATAAAGAAGCCTTTGACGGCAAACTTGAGTTTGACGTAAAAATTATTCCCTACACCGGCAATGATTCGTGGATTGAAAAAACAATTGGTGTTATTAAAAAGTGTCTAACAGATGACCGCGTCCCCTCCTCATCTTCAAACTGCGACTACTGCGCATATCGAGATGCAGTCGCGGAACAAACCCCAGTAGCAGAGCAAAGCTCGCTACGGGGCGCGGCGCAGACACCACGTGGAAATGAAAAAATAAAACCTTCCGATCGATCTCCAAAAAGCTTATTTGAATAAAAAAACTGCGGCTGGTGATAAATCATCTAGCCGCAGTTTGTTCGGATAAATTGTTAAAGTTCTTCCCTAATTTCATAGAGGTCAACCGCAATCAAACCAAGAAAAACTATAACGGGCAAAACTGATAGAACCCTCAAATCATTTGTAATGAACGCTAGCAGCACGACTATAACAACGGAAATAATGTTTAGAATTAAATATAATATTTTCATTACTTATGGGTTTTAAAAATGTTAAAGAACTAATTGATTTAACTCTTCAAACCCTCCTTTGCATAAAGCTACGGATGGGCAAAGCAAGAAGAGTGTTTTGGGAACCTCTTATCTTTAATAAATTTAATTTTAATGTGAGATCCCCAAAAGACTCTTCTCGTTCCATATTTAACCTTTAATCCCTTTATTTCAAAGAAAATAACTGTTCAAATGATAGCATAATAAATAGCTCTTTGTCAAGTTTTGAAATATTAATATTTTATGGTAGATTAAAAATATGACCACAATTACTATCCCTAAAAATCTAATAAGTCAAAAGGAGCTAACTGTTATTCCAAAGCAAGAATATGATCAATTTAATGCTTGGAAAAAGTCAATTCAAGTTAATTTAGAGGACGCTTGGTTTTGGAGCCCGAAATGGCAAAAAAAAGAAGCTGAAGCAGACAAGGCCATCCGGGCCGGCCGAGTATCAGGTCCTTTCTCTACCCATAAGAATCTTGTAAGCGCCCTTCGACGCAAGAAAAAATGAAAGTAATTTTTACTGATCCTTTTCAAAAGGATTATAACAGGCTTCCTGTTGATATTCGACAAGCTTTTGATAAAGCGCTTAAATTTTTCATTACGAATCATCTTCATCCATCGCTTCGAACAAAAAAATTACCCGCTACTAATATTTGGTATGCGCGCATAACGCGCGGTTATCGATTCACTTTTGAAATTGAAGAAGATAAAGCTACTCTCCGGCGCGCCGGCTCGCATGATATTTTAGATAAAGAAAGAAGACGATGGTAATGCGACTACTGCGCCTATCGCTCGGCTGTCAAAGAAGTCACTCCTGAAAATAAAAAAACTGCGGCTGATGATAAATCATCCAACCGCAACCCGTTCTGGTAATTTTTTATATTTTTCAAATTACCTAACTTTTGCGACCGTTAGAGTTAGGTAAATTGAAAGATTTGCGCAAGTGCCAATCATTTTCTAGTTTTTCTACTATCATATATAAAATATCTTTGCCTATTTTAAAATCAGCCTTTAGCAATGAAATCAAATCTTCGCAATCGTACGGATAAATCCAAACGCTGTTTTGAAGCCTGATAAAACCAATCTGTCTAAGGGTCGCTCTTAAAAGAGCGCGGGTTTTCTTTCTAGATTCTTTAATGTCAAAAATTACCACTCGCCAACGGCCATCCCATTTCTTTGGAATTTTTAATTTAAAATTATGTCTTTCCAGAAAATCAAGCTTGCTCTCCCCTTTTTTGGTTATTCTGGCGACTTTCTTTCCATTGATTTCAACAATCTCAATTAATCCTTTGTCTTGAAGCCGAGCAAAAGAATCGTTGATGGAATACTTCAAATTCTTTTTTCTTTTAGAAAATCCCCCGAGCTTTTTAATTGCAAATAAAATATTAGGCGCCACAAGCGCAACGCTGAGCATACCGGCAGCAAAAACTGTGCCCAGAATTATTTTCTGTATATTTTTTCGCTTGTCTTTTATTTTTATCTCTTTTTCCAAAATACCCATAGAAAGAATTATATACCCGCGAATTAAAATTACCTAACTTTTGCGACCGTTAGAGTTAGGTAAATTGAAAGATTTGCGCAAATGTTATTTTGGGTTATAATTTAGGTATGGACAGTGCTGTTCTAATTGCATTAATTGTCATAGTTGCCCTGCTTGCAGGGATTTTGATTTACACGCTCTCTAGGAAAAAACAAGGCCCTGCCAGCGAGGGGCTTAATTTGATTTTGCAGCAGATTAACGAGCTCTCGCGAACCGTTGACCAGAGAATAAGCGAAACGCACAAGCAAGTGCATGAAACTATGCGTTTTCATTCTTCTGAATCCTCCAGGTTGATCAAGAGCATTACCGAAGAATTAACCAAGGTCGGCGAGGGGCAGAAACAAGTAATCAATTTCGCTGACCAGCTCCAGAGCTTACAAGACATTTTAAAAAATCCAAAACAGCGCGGGATACTGGGGGAATATTATTTGGAGACGCTTTTGAAAAACGTCCTGCCGCCCGGAAGCTACCAGATGCAGTACACTTTTCCTGATGGCAACATTGTTGATGCCGTAGTTTTTGTCAAAGACAAAATAATTCCGATTGATTCAAAGTTCTCGCTTGAGAATTACAATCGGCTGGTCGAGACGCGCGATCCGGCTGAAAAAGAGCGTCTAGAAAAAACATTCGTGAATGATTTAAAAAATAGGATTGCCGAGACGGCTAAATATATCCGCCCCGAAGAAGGCACGATGGACTTCGCCTTCATGTTCATCCCGCACGAAGCCATCTATTACGATCTACTAATAAATAAAGTCGGCGCCGTCTCTGGTGACACCGAGAGCCTAATCCAGCGAGCGGCCGGCAAATACAAAGTGATTATCGTCTCTCCGACATCATTTCTGGCATACCTTCAGACCGTATTACAAGGCCTCAAGGCCATGCAAATCGAAGAGACCGCCAAAGATATTATCAAAAGAGTAGATGAGCTTGGAAAACATTTGAAAGGCTATGAAGGATATCACAATAAGCTCGGGAGTTCACTGGACACAGTCATCAATCACTACAACAGCTCAAGCAAGGAATTCAAGAAAATCGGCAAAGACGTCTTGCGGATTTCCGAAGGAGAACTTAATCTTGCACCGCGCCTTCTTGAGAAAAGCACGGAATAGTTAAGGACTGCCCCTCTGGAAAATTCTTTTTTTTGGGGTGTCTCGCAGCGCGACGGCGCGACCTGCCCGCCGAAGCCTCGGCGCAGGCGGGGAGGCAGCGCTGTGCCAGCAGGCACAGACAGCGACCCCAAAAAAAGAATTTTCCCCGGACAGAATTGCGATTACTCCCCTTCCTGTCTTTTGTTAGTAAGCAAAACTAAGAGCCAGAGAGAAATACGCATTGCATAATAAGACCACCAATCAATTATTCTATTCCATAATTTCTTTTTTCGGCCATATTCTTCCGGCGCAATTCGCACGCAATCCTCCTTAATAATTTTATTTAAATATTTGTTGAAACTTTCGGCAAAATCTTTACCCCAAATATCCAAGTTCATCTCAACCATTCCATAAGTGCTTAAAAAATTGAGGTCGTGCGAACCGATAGTTGTCCAGATGTCATCGGCCACAGCCGCCTTGCCATGCACGACCACCGGCTGATATTCATAAATCTCGACGCCGTGCCGAAAGAGCCATTCATACAGATAGAGAGCGGCCATCTTAAACATTTTCTCGTCAGAATTTTTAGAAAGAATCAGCCGAATTTTGACTCCCCTCCCAGAAGCCGCCTTTATCAATTTCTTTAATTTGCGCCCGGGAAGAAAGTATGCGCCGACGATCGTAATATATTTTTCTGCGTTTCTGAATATATCTTTGTAACTTTTTGAGATTTCGAGTTTTCTTCGCATCCAGTCATTCTGCCTTACCCTGACCAGCGGCCCGTCAGCCAGACTGAATATTTTTTTGGCCTTAACCTTTTTCTTTCTTCTGAATTTCCTGCCCCAGATTGCTTCGCAGGAAGCGAAAATTTCACTGCAAATCTCTCCTTCTACCAAAACGCCGAAATCAAGCCAAGGCAAAGCGTCTTTGCTTCCCCGATAACGGTCGGTAATGTTTATACCGCTTATGAGAGCTTTCTTGCCGTCTGCTACTAAAACCTTGCGGTGAAGTCTTCTGCCCAAATGAATTCCTTCCTGGGTTAAAAAAGGCGAGAAGAACCGCAGTTGAACTCCGCCCTGCCGCAAATCTTCCACGAAAGAAAAAGGCAGAGCAAATGATCCAAAAAGATCCAATACCACATATGCGGCTACGTTTCTCCTCGCCGCTTTTTTAAGCGCGCCGGCCACCGACCGCCCAGTATTGTCGTCGCTTAAGATATAAGTTTGCAGGTGGATGCTTTCTTTGGCGCCGTCTATCAAATCAAGCAGGGCCTTAAAATATTCCTCGCCGCTTTTTACTAAAGACACTTTATTGCCGGATTGATAATCCTTAAATCTTCTTTTTTTAGAAATTAACATATTATTTTAATTTGCCATTCTGTCTGACCCATTCGTATATGGCCAAGGCGGCGCTAACCGAAACATTTAGAGACTCCACCGCGCCATGCATCGGAATTCTTAATTTAAAATCAGCCCGTTCCAAAGTCTTCTGCCGAATACCCTGTCCTTCATTGCCCACGACAAAACAAACAGGCATAACCAGATCTTCCTGCCAGAAAATTTTTCCGTCCTTTCGACTTCCCTCAGGACCTGCGGCGTTCTGATCGAGCGCCACGATCCAAAAACCGGCTTCTTTCAATTTGTCTAAGGCGTTATTTATATTCGAGACGCGAATAATCGGAAGCCGGGCCGCCGCGCCGGCGGAAACTTTAAAAACAGCGGCCGTAATCGGCGCTTGGCGATGCTTGCCTATTATGACAGCGCTCGCGCCGGCCGCGGCGGCCGTGCGGATAATCGCCCCGACATTATGCGGATCTTCCACTTCATCAAGCACAATCACGGCAGGATTCTTTTTGACATTGATCCCCGACAGAAATTCCTCAAAATTCATGAAGCCGGCCTCGCTTACTAAGGCGGCCACGCCCTGACTGACGGCTTCCTGCCCAGCAATGTCGCTTATCCGCTTCTGATCGACAAAAGAGACGGGCACTTTGTTCGCCGAGGAAAGCTCTTTAATAAGCCCAAAATCCGTAGTCGTGGTTTTCTTAATAAAAATTTTCTGCACCCGCTTCGGCTCGCTCTTTAGCATCTCCTCGACTGGATGTTTACCGTAAATATAACTATTTTCATTATTTCTCATTCGTGCTATAAATTATACACAAAATGGCCCTATCGTCTAACGGTTAGGACACATCCTTCTCAAGGATGGAATCAGAGTTCGATTCTCTGTAGGGTCACAAAAAAACAAGCGAAGCGTTTTTTTTGTGACCCTAAGCGAGCAAACTGCTTTGCTCGCGTCAGAGAATCGAACAGCGGAGCTTATGTTTTTGCACCAGCAAAAATAGGCGAGCTGGTGCCCAGACCAAAATTTTTGACGAAAAATTTTGAGTCGCGGGCGATTTCTCTGTAGGGTCACCAAGCGAAAACTTGGAGCTTTGTGACAGCCGGACTCCGACCCAGGTCGAAGGAGGCGGGGTCGCGCAAATTTTCAGCAGAAAATTATGCGTGACCACAGCATTGGACAAAAAGAAAAATAAATGGTAGGCTAAATGATATTTTGTATTTTATAACAATTTAATACCTTAGAAATATGGAGGCAATAGATTTTGGTCTGGCTGAAAAGAAAGAGGCCTATACCAGCATTGACGCACTTTGGCGCACTTTCATTGGCACGCTTTTGTGCCAGTACCTAAACGAAGAAACAAAAAAGTTTAGGAAAATCAAGGAAAATCCCTTGTGGGCCGTAGATCGTTTTGCAAGAAGAAACAAATTTTACTGTAAACGTAAAATCTTTGTCCCAAAAGACCAAGGATACGGGGCCGACCTGCTTGATAAATACCAGGCCGAAAAATTTATTTTTGTTATGCTTGGCAAATACCACTTTAGATTAATCTACAGAAGCAATTTTCTTTTCTTTTTTGAAAAAAGATGGATACTGCTAACAGATGTCAAAAAAGAGGAAGCGGCGAAACAGCACTGACCGGGAATTTATTCCCGGCTTTTTTATGTCAAGGTTGCCATTTCTGAAATATCGAATTTCAGAAATGGCAATGCGCGCTACGAATGCGCTCATGCGAAAAAGAATTTGACATTATGCGAGAATTAGTTTAACATCTATTTTTTGAACTTTTAAATAATAAAAAATAATATGAAAAGATGTTCTTTGTTTTTAGTGTATTTTTGCGCAGCGGTATTAGAGCTTCACAGCCAAACTGATGATATGAAAAATTCCCCGATTGGAAAGCTTATCTATGACCCTAAATCTGCCGATATAGAGACAACTTCTTGGTCTCTTTACGCGTGGAAAACTATTCTTAATAGTCCGGAGGAAAGAGACATTTTGCTTTTAGATTGGGCGCCCATATTTAGTGATGTGACGCTTAACGTGAGATTAAGCAAGCTTAAAGACGGCAGAATTGTCATCATTTCTATTTCTGATCGTAGACCAGAATCTTTCTACGTGATGATCAGATATAAAAAGGGCGACAAATCTTTTAACGAAAGCAAGCTGGTGGAGTGCCGAGTGTCTCCAGAAGGAACCATTGTAGAGCTCTCGACCCAGCATGGCATTGATCCGAATGGCAAAGATGGGTTCGTGGAATATGTTAACGGAAAATCACCAAATGGAACAAGCAAAAAATATGCTATTAAGACCGAAGACCCTCTTGTAAAGAGGTATCAGAATGAAGTTAATAATGCATTTCTTCTGCTCAAAAACGAGTAACCCTGTCTTGTCAATCAAGCAGGGTTTTTAATTTAATTATTCTGGAGACCTGCCGGAGAGTTCGATGCGCGCTCTCTCGTCTTGGCGGACGAGGAGGTCGGTTTTAAGTTCGGGGTTGGCCATGATTTCTTCCACCGCTCGTTCCATATTAACTGCCTGCGAACCCTTGATTAAAATAATGTCTCCTTTTTTAATAATTGATTCCAGAAATTTTCCGGCTTTTCTTGAATCTTCAAATTCATAAATTTTTTCTTCGCTCATGCCGTGATTCATCGCCCCTTCGGCGAAATTGACCGCCCGCACTCCGACGGCAACCAAAATATCCGCCGTCTTGGCGACCAACTTGCCTATCTCTTTATGTGCTTGGTCCGTATGTTCTCCGAGCTCAAGCATATCTCCCAATACGGCAATTTTTTTACTTGCCCCGAGCTCTGTCGAGGGACCGGAAACTTTAATCTCCCCAAGAATTTTAAGGGCCGATTCGCAAGCCAAGGGTGAAGAATTGTAGCTGTCATCAATAATAATAGTTCCTTTAATGCCGCGGATGATTCTCATTCGGCCGGGCGGCAAATCATAATTGCGCAGGGCTTGAGCCGCCGGAACCATGTTGAAGCCCATCACCCGCGAAACCGCCAAGGCGGCTAGGCCCGCGTAAATGTGATTGGCTCCGAAAGCTCCTTCGATCATGATTGGCAAGCTGGACCCTTCCGAATCCACCCGGAAAACAATGCCTTTCGGAGCTTGTCCAAGCTCCGAATAATCGAGTTCCGAGTCTTCGCCGTAGAGAATTTGCGAATTGGAAGCCACTAGATTAGCTTCCTCATTAAAGCCAAAAGTAATAACTTTATTTTTAGAAGTGTTTTTGAGCGACAAGGCGTGCGAGTCGTCCGCATTCAAGATCAAAACGCCGTCTTTTTTTAGAGTTTTGATGAGCTTCCCTTTCTCCAGAACTAAATCTCCCACGGACTTAAAAAATTCAACATGCGAAGGAACGGACCCGATTCTGGTGACTACGACAATATCAGACTTGAGCCAGTAAACGATCTTGTCCATATCTCTGGGCTTGCGCACAGCTACTTCCAGGATGAGCCATTTGGGATAAGCCCGCCTGATGAGAAGAAGGGTCATGCCTTTGAATATATTTCCAAGCCACAAGAGCGGATTATTGCCTCCGCTGCCCTGTCCTAAAATACAAAGCGGCAATCCGATCGAGCTGTCAAAGCGGCCTTCGCTCTTCCTGACAAAAGTTTGTTTTGATAGGACGGCATAAATGGCTTCTTTAGTCGAAGTCTTGCCGACACTGCCGGTCACGGCAATAACTTTCGGCTTGTATTTCTCCAACACAAGCCTAGCCTCAAACTGCAGGATTCCAATTATTAAATTTTTCAGAAAGTTTTTCATCTGTCTGGTGGTACCTCATAATAGTTTAGCAAAAATTTAGCCGTATCCATAAAAGACGGCATGAGCGTCTGCACGGCAAATTCGCCTCGGCGCGGATTTTTAAGGTAAAAAAGAGCCAAAAATTTCGGATTATAAGACGGGAAGTAGCCAAAGAAAGAGTGCAGGTGCTTGTCTTCATAATAGCCGCCATCTTCCAGATTTGCAATCTGGGCCGTGCCGGTTTTGGCCGCCACGCTGTAATGCTCCATTTTAAATTTGCCTCCGCCAAAAGCCTTGTCCACCGCAAAAGTCAGCATTCTGGTTATCTCTTCGCTGGTTTCTTTCTTGATTACTTGTTTACCCGGTCCATAAACAAATTCTTTTTTGCCGCCTTCTTTGTAATCGATTTGATATACAATGTGCGGGCTTATAAGATATCCTCCATTGGCCACTACCGAGAAAGCCTGCACGGCTTCGATTGGACTAATGGCCACGCCTTGCCCGAAAGAAGCAGTGGCGTATTCAAGATCGCGCGGGCTCTTCAGATTCGAAGTCAGGCTCTTAGCTTCGCTCGGCAGATCAATGCCGGTCCTTTCATCTAAGCTGAAGGCAAACATATAATCCCGGAATCTCTCGCGGCCTAATTTCTGCATGATCATAACCGAACCGGTGTTTAAGGATTGGCTCAAAATTTCTTGAATCGGCACGACGCCGCGCGCTTTCTTGTCGAAGTTTTCAATTTTCTTATCTCCAACCACAACGTAGCCCCGGTCATTATAAGTTGTCTCGGGGACAATGGCGCCCACGTCCAGTCCGGCTGAAACAGTCAGCGGCTTGATAATCGAGCCAAATTCAAAAACATTTTCCACTAGAGGATTGGAAAAAGTGGAAACTTCTTTAACTTTGGAAAAATTATTCAAATCAAAAGTAGGATAACTCGACAAGGCGTAGATGGCGCCGCTTAAAGGATCTATAATAATAGCTCCAGCTTGTTCCGCCTGCCAGTTTTCCGCTACTCCCTGGAGTGTTTTTTCTAAAAATCCCTGTACGACCGGCTCAATGGTTGTTATCAAATCGCCTTCCTTTTTCGGATTCTTAAAAATTGTGTCTTTGAGAGTTCCAAAAACTTCGGCAAAAAAATTCACATAAAGATCAGTCCCTTCATAAGACAAAACGTCATTATAAAAACGCTCCAGACCGTAACGGCCGGAGAAATCATCTTCCTTGTAAGCCACGAAGCCGATAGTTTGAGCGGCCATTTCATTCCCCGGATAAAAGCGCCATTTTTCCCTGACGGCAAAAACTCCGTTTAATTTTAAGGCGCTTACCTTGTCCGCTTCTTCTTTGGAGAGCCTCCAGGCAATCTCTTCGTAAGGATCATCTTTTTTGCCGGCTCGCGCCAAAAAATCCTCCTTATTTATAAAAACAATGTCTGAAAGCTTCTCATAAACCGACTCTGGCAGGACTATGTCCTTGGGGCTGATCGCCAGCTTAAAACCGGCGATGGTCATGGCGGCAGAGACCTTGGAGCCGTCTTTTTTCTTGAAAAAGATAGAGCCGCGCTCAAAAACTTTTTCCGAAGGAGTGACATATTGGCGATCCGCCCGGGCATCATATTGCGAACCATGCACTATTTGGACTAAAAAAAGCTTTCCAATAAGAAAAAGATACGAGGCAAAGATAATAATGGAGATGGCTCGAATTCTTATGGGAAGATTAGATTTCATTATTTTTTCCGCCAGAGGCGGATCCGCCTTTGGCGGACAAAGTGTTCTTGGTTAAGGTGGTGCGGCCGACAAAGCCGATTTTTTGCGGCTCTTTAAAGCCTAAATTCTTGGCGTACTCCAAATTAATTTCCCGGCTCTTGCTTAAATATTTAAATTCCAATTGGCTCAAATTATTGCTTAAAAACTTAAGTTCCGTCTCGGCGTTCCTCCGTTCGACGACATTGAAAACAATCTGGCCGATAAGATAAATATACACAAAGAAAGTCAAACCGGCAAATCCAAGCAAGCCAAAAAATAATCTCTTGCGAAGATCTGTATTTAAAGGAAGCATATTTGATTTTAAAATTCTTATGGTCATGGTTTTCTCTACGAATTACGAATTTTGTACGAAAGTACGAACATTAAGAAAATATTAAAGTTTTTGTAGGACGCGGAGTTTGGCGCTGCGCGCGCGGGGATTATTTTTTATTTCTTCAGGGCTCGGCACAATCGGCTTTTTGGTTAAAACTCGAGCCAGTCCCTCTTTTTGCTTCTCTCGGAAAAATCTTTTGGCGATTCTGTCCTCAAGGCTGTGGAAGGCGATGACGGCAATGCGGCCGCCCGGGGTAAGTATCTTAAACGCCTTGTCTAAAAATGTTTCGAGCCTCTTTAGTTCGTCATTGACAGCGATTCGGATCGCTTGGAAAGTCCTAGTGGCGTAGTGGAGCCGCCTTCTTTGGTAACTTTTTGGAACCGCTTGCCTGATTATTTCAACCAGATCAAAAGTTGTCTTAATTGGCTTAACTTTTCTTATTGTCACGATTTTTTTGGCAATCCTTCTGGCATAACGCTCCTCTCCGTAGCCATATATGATGTCCGCCAAGGTTTCTTCCGACCAAACATTCACAATCATTTCGGCCGTAACGTCTTCCGGTTCAAGTTCCCTTTTCATCGTCATTAAAAGCGGTTCGTCCCTCTGGAATGAAAACCCCCTGCCCGATTCTAGAAGCTGATAACTGGAGAGACCCAGATCGGCCAAAATCCGGTTGGCTCGCTCTATGCCGAGTTCCGCCAAGACTTGATCGATGTCTGAAAAGTTTTTTACTTTAATATTTTTTTCACATTCAAAATTTTTAAGATTCTCCTCCGCTCTTTTAACCGCTTGACTGTCAGCATCTAGGCCGATCACTTTCACTTCTCTGCCAAAAAGTTTGCAGACATATTCGGTGTGCCCGCCGTCGCCCAAAGTCGCATCTACAAAAATATCGCCCGGCTGGATATCAAGCCCCTCTATTGATTCTTTTAAAAGAACTGGTTTATGCATAAACATTTTTCGCGCCTATTCGCTTGATATTCGCGAAGATTCGCTTCTACAATACTCCGACCTGTCCAAGTTTTTCCGCCAGTGTGTCCGCTCGCTTCTCAATTACTTGCTTGTAATCATCCCAGGCTTTTTCATTCCAAATTTCCAAACGATTCTGGACTCCGATAATGACAACTTTATTTTTTAAATTTCCCCTCTCCCTCAAGAAATCCGGCAAGAGTACCCGGCCAATCGAGTCAACTTCCGCTTCAACCGCCCCGCCGAACATGAAACGATTGAAGCTTCGATTGTCGGAAGCGAGCATCGATGATAGAGAGAGCTTGCCGGCGATTTTCTGCCACTCCTTAAGAGCGAAGACAGACAGACAATTATCAAGGCCTGGAGCAATAACAACACGCTTACCCATTTCGCTTCGAAACTTCGCCGGAAGAGAAATGCGATTCTTGTCGTCTAATATGTGTTTGTATTCGCCGATGAGCATAGTTATAAAGTTATAAAGTTGTTATAAAGTTAATTCCACCACTTCCCGCCCCGTAGGGAGCGCGAGGCGCATTCGGCCGAGTGATCTCCTTCGGGGTGTTTGTATTCGCCGATGAGCATATGATTTTATTTATTAACATGTTTTCCACTTTCTCCCACTTATTTAACATTATAAACCACTACTTCCCACTTGCAAATCCCAACCTGTGGAAACTGTGGATAAAGTGGATAACTCCCCCTCCCCTTAGTTGGTGCTAATCAATGCCATAAAGAGCTGGTTTTTATTGGTGAATACAAAAAATCCCTCGGTTTCCCTTGGGTTTTTTGATTTTAACTTTATAACTTTCAACTTTATAACTAACTCTTCGGCCTCATCACTGGAAAAAATATGACCTCTTTAATGTTATGGGTGTCCGTTAAAAGCATGATCAGCCGGTCAATTCCAATTCCAACACCGCCTGAAGGCGGCATGCCGTACTCCATGGCTTCCAAAAAGTCTTCATCCAAAACTTGAGCTTCCTGCTCCCCTTCTTCTTTGGTTTTTTCTTGATGCATGAAACGGCTGCGCTGATCAATAGGATCGTTTAGTTCAGAAAAAGCTTTGACTAATTCCATGCCGCCGGCTACCATCTGGAAAGCGCTGACAAGCATTTCATTCTCGGGCTTGCGTTTGGCGAGCGGCAGATAAGTGGCTGGATAATCAATAATAAAAGTCGGCTGAATAATTTTGGGTCGGCAGACTTTTTTAAAAACATTATCTAAAATTTTGTCGAAAGAATCTTGCGAACCGAAAAGCACTCCAAATTTGTGAGCCACAATTATAAGCTCTTCTTTGGAAATTGTTTCTGGATTCGGGATTATGGCATGGCGTCGAAGAAGATCAAAATAGGAAATAACCGCGAACTTTTTGCCAAAGTCTATCACATTACTGGCAAAGTTTATTTTTATCTTGCCTAAAACTTTTTTGATTAAAGTCTTCAGGGTCTTTTCCAAAAAAATCATTTGTTTCTCGGCGTCGCTGTAGCTTTCATAATATTCAAGCATCGTAAATTCAGGATTATGAGTAGCGTCAATGCCTTCATTACGGAAGTCCTTGCTTATTTCATAAACTTTGGGAAAGCCGGCAATTAAGAGACGCTTTAAATAGAGTTCGTCCGAAATCCGAAGATACATATCAAGATCGAGAGTTTTGTGATGCGTTTTGAAAGGCAGAGCCGAGGCCCCGCCGTAGAGCGGTTGAAGAACGGGTGTTTCAAATTCCAAATAGCCGGCATCGTCTAAAATATTTCTAAGTTCAGCGATTATTCTAGACCGCAAGATAAATCGGTCACGCACCTCTTTATTCATGAGCGCGTCCAGATAGCGTTTGCGGAATCTTTCTTCCACATCCTGCAGGCCATGCCATTTCTCTGGTAGCGGCCGGAGACTCTTAGAAAGCATCCGCCACTTTTTCGCCAAAAGAGTTTTTTCCTTTCTTTTGGTTACAAAAAGTGTTCCCTTAATTTCAAGGAAATCGCCAATGTCAACTGTGTCGTTAAAAAGTTTAAAAGCTTCCTCTCCTCCGCCAGCCGGCGGATCATCTTTCTTTATTAAAACCTGGAAAGAAATCGTGCCGTCATTCAAATGCAAAAAAACCAGTCCGCCCTGCGGGCGAAGGGACATCACTCGGCCAACAACTGAAATAGACTTTTTTCTTTTTGAAAGTTTTGAGAAATTATTAAAAACCTCCTCCAAAGTAAACTCTTGATTAGAATCAATTGGATAAGGATCAATGCCATTCTTGCGAAGAGCCTCTAATTTCTCCAAACGCACTTTTCGAATTTCTTCTATTGATGACATGTTTTAGACATTATAACATAATAAATTCTGATTAAAAGGCGTTTACCCATCAACATAATTTCAACGTATTAAGAATGCTATCGCAAATTAACACGTTAGATTTTAATTAGAAAATTTGCTAGCCACTAGTCCCTAGAACCTAGTTACTAATTTACACTACCTCCGCCTGGTAACATTTCTCACAATAAACAATTTCAGGTCTATCGGGTGAATAGCTCGTCTCAAATTCATTGGGGCAGTGGTTTCCTTCGTGGAAATGCTCGATCGTGTTGGTGTAGTTTTGATTATCTGATTTTGAGCCAGCGCATTGGCACTTTCGGTGCCAGAGTTTCAGTGGGCGGAGAAATGAAAATCTTATATCGAAACGCTCATCATGATGAAGTGTCGGCACTGCTATATCAAGCTGTTTTAGTAAGGCAAGCTCTTGAGGAAGGATTCTGTAAGCCCGCCCGCTTTTTTCGCTTGAAATTATTTCTTTTATAATATCTTCATCAATATTACGAATTGATTCGGGTAATTCGCTTGCTTTTTTTGTTATGATATAAACACCTTCTTCTTTTTCTGTCCATTTATATCCTGCCCTTTGCGCTTCCTCCTTCAAAAGAGGAAAAAACATATTGGCAACAGATTCATTATATCCAAATGGAGAAAATTCTATCGGAAAGAATTCTCCATATTTATAAACCCTGCCCTGTTTGTCAGTGTATGGCATTTTGTTCATGTGATCTATGATTTTAGACATTAATTTTTCGTAATCTTCTTTTGAATACTTTTTATTTAAGATACAATAAGATTTATTTTTAAGACCTATACATCCAAAAAGATTAGATGATGAGGCACAAAAATCTGAATATGAAACATCTTCAAGCGCAGGCGAACCCCAGATAATAAACTTACAGTTGCGGCTGGGGTCAGAACCCCCCATCGCATGTTCGTATATCAGTTCACCATGTCCCAGATGGGTAACATCCATAGAGTCTTTGGGGCCGGGACAGCGATAACTGTATTTAACATTTTCAGCATCTTTAGTGGAAAAACCCCATTGGACATTCTTGCAATTATAAAGATCATCACCGGTTGAGTTAACACTATGCACAATATTGGCATAACGCACCGGGAATTCCAGCATAAACTTTTTGAATTTCTCTTTAAAAGCCTTAAACCCGCTCTTCATATAGAGAGCCAATTCTTCTTTCTTTTTTTCAAATTCTTCTTTGGTATATTTTTTGTTAAAGATATGATAGCTGACATTGCGCAGATTCACACAACCAATACAATTAGTGACATTTACACAATAAGCTAGAAAAGCGCTGTCTATACATTCGCGAGACCAAAAGCAAAAAGCAGTTCGGTAGTTACGAGTACAGCCTATACTTTCATAGATAAACTCTGATGAGTCAATATTTAAAGAATCTACAATATTTTTAGAAGCAGAGGTAACATTAGTAGAATAATAAACATCTTCAGAATTCCAGATAACAGAGGTAGATAAATATACATTCTTAACATCTTGAACAAAATTGGCATATTCCGCATTTATATTTGTCCCATTCTGGCCGAGTGCGGGACGAGGAACACTATTAAACAAATCCAGCCACTGCTCGAAAAAGGGTTTAGAAAAATCATAGTCTCGGCCCTGATCTATCGCATCCCATTTGTCACTGCGCCAGCATTCAATACAATAAACTGGAAAAACTGTTTTCTCCGGATACATAGCAATAATCTTTTTCTCACATGAATTGCAAGAACGTTTGTAGAGAAAACGCTCATTCCTCCACATCATACGTCTAACTAAGCGGCACTCCGGGCAAAATGTCGGCGGCGGCACATTTATTTTTTCGTAAAACAAAAAGTCTTCGGGCTCGATGACGAAATTTTGCTTACAGTTTTGGCAGGCCTGCACTGAGCTTGCCCCCACACCTTTTTGTAAAAAGGTGTGGGGGCTTGTCGAATGTATTTTTGTTTCGCTTTGCATATTACTTCTTTTTTATTTCAGAAATTCCTAAATCACGGCAAATTTTCCTTCCCAAACTAGAACTAATTTCGTTATGTCTAGGGATTGTCGAGCTCTTTTCATTGCGAACATTAAAAATAACACTGTGTCGAGCCCCCTCACGAATAAGGAAACAGTCATGCTCGCGAAGATAACGCATCAATTCAATTCTCTTCATATGATTTACGCAAACGTAATAGTCAGCGGCTCAATAAAAAAGGACTTTTTGGGCAGAGACGCTTTTTGATGTAAGGACATCATTCGATTTGTTTCAAGTATAAGGGCAAGAGCTTCTTTAAGATTAGACCTGACTTCTTTTATTGTCCTACCTTGAGTATTAACCCCAGGAACTTCTTCAACCCAGCCAATATACCACTTGCCTTCTTTCTTTATTGCGGCCGTAAATTTTTTGGTTTCTCTTTTCATAATTTTAATATATCAAATTTTATGAAATTAAACAACCTCTGCTTGGTAACATTTTTCGCAGTAGACTATTTCCGGCCGGTTTTATGCATGATGCAAATTGTGTAACATGTAACTTATAACGTCCAGCGTTATTTAATCTATTCTACAATTCTATAGAATTGTAGAATACTTTACAATTTACTACTAGCTAGCTTTTATTCAATATCAATGATTTTATATTTTATGATTCCGCTTGGAGCTTGACAGGAAACAGTGTCTCCTTCCTTTTTGCCCATCATCGCCTTACCTAAAGGCGAGCGATTGGAAATTTTTCCTCTTGCCGTATCGGCTTCAGCTGAACCTACAATTTGATATTTTTTCGTCTCCTTAACTCCCTCTTTTTGAACTACTGCGGTCGAGCCGACTTCCACCACATCGCTATGATGCTTGGCAACAACAGTAGAAACTTTGAGAATGTGCTCAATCTGGCGGATGCGGTCTTCCAGCTTGGCTTGAGATTCCCTGGCCTGCTGATATTCGGCATTCTCCGAAAGATCGCCGAGAGATTTGGCAAATTCAATACTCTCCAGGATTTCTTTGCGCTTAACTGTCTTAAGCTCCTTGAGTTCTTTTTCAAGTTCCCCCTTTTTCTCTTCTGTTATGTAATCTTTGGCCATAATTGACTATAGGCTACCACATTTGAAGCCAGACTTCAAGAAGATTAAACTTCTAAAAATATTCAGGGGTATTTAGATTCATCCATTCCAGCAAATCGGCCATAATATTCGAGGCTCCAATTGAGTTAGTTTTAGGCGCGCCATCCAAAATGACGGCGAAGGCGTAGCGCGGAGAGTCATACGGAAAAAAGCCGATCACCCAAGAATTCATAAATTGATTTTTAGCCCCGACTTGAGCGGTACCCGTCTTGGCCGCCACTTTGACAAAAGGCAGGTTCAGCCGAGGCGCCGTGCCGACTGTCGCCGTCATTCGCATGCCTTCTTTCACAACATCAAAAAATTCTTTTTCTATATCAACAAGACGGACAACGGCCGACCGAAGGTCCCGAGTATTCTCGAGGGATAAATTGTCATCGCGGACAAGCCGCGGCTGGAGTATTTTGCCGCCGTTCCCGACGGCCGCCGCCGACCGCGCCGCTTCAACCGGCGTTATCTGGAAGCCATACTGGCCGATTGAAGTATTATAAGTATCGCCGATCCGCCATGGATCATTCGGGAAAACTTTTTTCTTCCACTCCGGCGTTGGAATAATTCCAGACACTTCTCCCGGCAGATCAATGCCTGTCTTTTCCCCCACCCCAAACATCCGAACATATTTTTCAATATTGCTGATGCCCAAACCGCGCTGATCTTCAAAACCGCCGCCGATTTCATAAAAGTAAACATCGGATGAAACGGCCAGAGCGCGGCGCATATCCACCCAGCCGTGAGCCTTCCAGTCGCGAAAAACAGATTTCAGCTCCGGAAAATACGGATTAGGAATCGAGATTGACCCAGTCGACAGAATTTTTTTATTCTGATCGATTACGCCTTCCTTCAAGGCGCCAAGAGCGATAAAGGGTTTGACGATGGAGCCGGGAGTATAGAGGCCGGAGAGAGCGCGGTTCAAAAAAGGCTTGCGGCTGTCAGACAAATAACCCTCTATTATGCCGCCTTCTTTGCCTTCGGATATAATAGACGAATTGTATTCCGGGAAATTAGTAATCGCCAGAATCTCCCCCGTCTTTACGTCCATAATGACGCCCGAGCCTCCTTTAAAATTTGCTGTGTCAGACCATTTTTTAATCAATCTAAAAAGTTCAGCCTGAATTCTGGAGTCAACGGCCAGAGTCAAACTTTCGCCGGAGCGAGGCGGAGTTAAAACGTTTTCTGATTGAATCTCGCCTCGGACATTAACTTCGATTACCTTGACTCCGTTTTGGCCGTTCAAGAGGACATTATATTCCTTCTCAATGCCGTCAATGCCCTTGAATTCTTTCTGCCAATAGAAGCCGACCTGATCTTTTAAAGGGTAACCGATATACCCTAGGAGATGGCCAAAGCCGTCTTTTGATATGTAAACTCTCTTTGAAAAATCCTGGTTTCTCTCATTAAGCTCGTTGTAGGCAAGCGGAATATGATTGCGGTCATAAATAATTCCGCGATCAGCAAAAACAATTTGATGGTCTAAGCTTATGTTCTGGCTCAACTCGGTATATTCTGCTCCGTGCACCACTTGAAAATCAAAAACCCGCCAAGTGAAAGCAAAAATGATAATTAAAAAAACGGCGGCCAGAAAAAAAATGGTGCGCTTGGTAATCGGCTTCTCCAGACGGCCCTCGAATTGCTGGCGATTAAAAGCCGGAATGTTCTCCGAATCGAGAAAAATCTCGTCCGGCTCGATCTCATTGTCCCAATTTTTAATTCGCCTGTGTTTGTTTAACATACTGAATTAGTTATAAAGTTATAATGTTATAAAGTTATAAAGTTTATTTCACCACTTCCCGCCCCGTACTCAATAATTTATGCACTCGATAAATTATTGTAGTACTGGGGTGGAATTTAAACATGTTAAGGTTGATAAATTAAAAGCCTCTTTTTAACAAATTTCAGGGTGAAGAATAAGATTAGACTTGGGATGAAGGTGATAAGAATTATTCCGGCAAAGCGCGCTTCCGGCACGCCATAAATAAGATCGATCAAAAGAGCGGCGGCTAAAAATTCATAAAAGTTTTCAAAATAAAAAAATAAAATAATCGCCAAAATCATGGTTAGCCAAAAAGGCGCCCAAAGAATGCTTCCTAAAAGAATGATGTCCGAAAGAATTCTCACCCATAATTGATTAGCGATGGCCATAACTAAAAGATGATCTTTTTGATTCTAGAAAGCACTATGAGCGCCAAGAAGATCGCTCCCCCGTAAAATGCTGATTTGCTTGAAAATGCTTTCAGGGCCGCGGCATAAAAAAAATATTTGGCTCCATCTGGTTTTGAATTTTCTTTAGATTTCAAAAGTTTTGGTATTTGATTCTTTCTCCAAGCATCAACTTTGGCCAAGATAGGCGCGGCTTTGTCTTTGGCTTTTTGAACGGAATCGCTTTTCAAAAAATTGTCGGCTTGCTCCATGACTTTTGTAAGAGAAATGTCAGAGACATCAGGAACGGGGCTTGAATTTTGGGGGCTATCTGAAACATCTGTTTCCGCCAGAGCCGTCTGATAGAAAAGCCCAAAAACTGCAAAAACAATAAACCCCCACACCTTCCATGAATACCCCGAAGCCCTACAGCGATGATGAATAATATCTTCAGTTCTTGTCTTACAGGAAGGTGTGGGGGTAAATATTTGCCAATAAATCTTTTTCATGCCTTTATTTTACCACAATTTTGAAATAGGGCAACATACCCTCGGAAGCAAAGCTTCCGAGGGGGAAAAGGGGTCCCGGTACTACAAATCTTTATCGGATTTGAGTACGGGACGAGTAGTGGTAATGCGACTGGTATACTCCACTTCTCGCCCCGTAGCTACCGAGCTTTGCGAGGTATGCTTCGAGGTCCATCCTCATTCTTCATTATCTTTTTGCCGGCCGCATTCCGGGCATTCCTTAGAATCATAAGGCTCTTTCTTGCGCAATTTCTCTTCCAAATACCACAGCACCACAAAGACAAAAAGTGCAAATAATGTTGCAACAATGGCGAGTGCATAAAGCCCAAACCCAGCCGCCATACCGATGCCAGCTGAAACCCAAATACCGGCGGCGGTAGTGATGCCGACTAATTCACTTTTCTTTTCGCGAAATATAATCAGGCCGGCGCCTAGAAAGCCAATCCCGACAACAATCTGAGCGGCAACACGCATAAGATCAAAATTTGTTAAACCTAAAGAAAGATATTCGCGTCCGACTGTTTCCGAAATAACAATAAAAAGCGCCGCACCCATTGATACAAGAGCGTATGTGCGCAGTCCGGCAGTCTTGTGCGCGAAAACCCGCTCGGCGCCAAGCAGGCCACCCAACACAAGCGCAACAAAAAGCCGCAGTACAATGTCTAAAATATCCACATTCTTATTATATCTGCAAACGAGGAGCAAGTGCAAGTCCGGAGCGCCGGATTTGCACATTGTGCGAGTGCAGCAGATATATGAGATTGTTGTGCTCATATATTTGCAAACGAGGAGCAAGTGCAAGTCCGGAGCAGAAGATAGGACTCCCCTCAATCAATATGCGTCCCGAACATAAAAAAATCCAGAGTTAATCTTAACTCTGGGGTTTTATTTCGACGAGCGAGGAGCGCGTGGCGGTGTACTCACCGACACAGCGTCCGAGCGACGTCGAATCAAAGTAATCTTTATTTCTTAATATTCTCGGGCCTGGTTATTTTCCAGAGCTTTCTACGCTCTCTGGCCCGGCCAAAAGGTTTCCCTTCCATTTTCTGCTTCCGTCGATATCGTTCTCTGCTTTTTCTTTTCGTCCGTACGAAATTTTTTGCCTTATCGCTCAAGCCATAATCCCAACTTTTTGAAAATCTGCCATTTGGATGACGATTTTTCTTGTTTGGACATCCCCAATAATATGAGTATGTTTTGCAGATCTTACCGTTCACCTCGTGTCTGTGGGAACGGATTTTAATCTCCATATCGTCATGGCATTTTGGGCAGAGAGGCCGATTTAAAATCCTTTTTTTATTTATTGCCGCATAATCTATGAGGTATTCATGGCAATATTTTGTTCTCTTAATAGGATTCGAGAATTTTAATAAATCACCTTTTACGATAATCACCCACATCTGATCTGTCCCCTTCTCCCGCCAGCACCAGTTTTTTTCATCAAATGTTGTATAGACAATTACGGTAAGGCCATTTGCCGTAAAAACAAATGCCTTTTCGCGTCCCTTAATCGGCCTTGGGGCCTTATAGCCCAAACGCTCATATTCATTTATAAATTCTCTTATCGTTTTTTCTCTAAAACCAAGAAGGGAGATAAGTTGTTCTTTAATAAAGTAATAAAATTCAACTGTCCAGCTGAATTCTCTTTTCGAAGAGCCGGGCTTCCATGGCTTCCATTTTGCTTTCATTATTATTGATTTTTAAATGTTCATTGACCTTAATATACCACAATTTTGAAATAAGGCAACATGTTCTAGTTTTCGGCATATGCCGAAAACTAGAACATGTTTTCTTTTAATTAATAATTGTGTATTATTGTTAAGGTTGCCATTTCTGAAACATCGAGTTTCAGAAATGGCAATGCGCGCTACGAATCCTCCTTCGCTAAAGCTACGGATGGACACGGTGCGCTCATGCGAATAAAAAGTTAAGGTTGTTAAGGTGCGAATAATTACGAAATATGGAGAACTTAAAATCATCTCTAATATGGATTGTCATTCTTGCCGTCATTATCGGCGGGGGTTACTTAGCATTTACGACTCTTGATACCGGACCGGATTTTGCTAAAAAGACGGCTGACCGGCTGGCAGAGGAAGCGCGGATGGAAGAAGAAGCCGCAAGAGCTCTGGCTGAATTGGAAAATAAGGCGACCGAAACAACTGAAGCAGAACTGCCGCCGGAAGAGAGCGTGGCAGAACAAGAGCCGGCGGAGATTTCAAGCGAGGCCCAAAAAATAAAAACAGATTTGGAAGATTTGCTTGCCCGAAAAATAACTCTGGAGCCGGGAGATTCGGGGGTGTCTGTTCTCCCCGTTCAAAAGTTTCTCAATTACTATGACAAAGATTTAAATATGAAAGAAGATCAAGATTTTGGCCCTTCCACTCGAAAAGCGGTTGAGAAATTCCAAAAAGATCAAGGCCTTGATCCTGACGGCGGAGTCGGCCCTCAAACTATTTCCAAAATGATAAATTTCCTTAGCCGGTAAAAAATTTGACAAAAAAGAGGATTATGGTAACATCCAAGTGAAATTTTAAATTCTTTCCCAGATGAAAAATAAAAGCAATCGAAAAACTATAAACAAAAAGAAAAAACGGCCTGCGTCACCTCCGCCAAAAACCAAACCCCGTGACTTTACAAACTATGATGAATTGAGCGGATCGTCGGTCGGCAGCCAAACCCGCGTAGGCATCGGCAATTAGATAACCAAATCGGATCTGATTGCGGTCAAAAAAGAATTTTCGTAAAATCGTGAACACTCTTCACGATTTTTTTATTTCCAATTCCATATATCCCTAATTCGCTCGAATTAGAGAATAAGATTAAACCTTAACCGAGAAGTGGTCATATTCACTTAGAGGAAGAGGAAATGGCAGTTGGCCCATTTCTCCCTTTTGGTTTAGACATGTTTTTTGGCAATATTAAGAACAAGCGGCTTGAGGCGGCGGAAACGTCGAAGCGATTCCTTAAATTGCGGATGTTCAGGAAGCTTATTGTCTTTGCAAAGCTCCTTAAGTGAATGCTCGATAATTCTTAGACATTCCCTTAGAACATATCCGGTATAGCCGAGCTCAATACGCGCAAATTCTTCTGCTTCTTCTTTTTCATCATCGGGGGCATGAGATGTTTCCCATCTGGTGGAAAGCTGTCTATATACTTTAGCTGGAAGAAGTGTTGCATACCATGCAAAATCCTGGGCCGCCTCACTCTTCGCCCATAATTTCTTTTTTTCTTCTGCTGTGTAAATAAAAGGTGAAACCGGCCGCGACCAACGACGTACGATTTTATAAAGCAGAAATTTCTCCGGCTCCGGCGGCATATCATATTCGTCTAAATCCTCATTTGGGTCTTCAATTAAATGCCCATCTTCATCAAAATCACCTTCTGTAATTTCCGGGCCGCCGCCAAGAAGCCATTCCTCCGGAATACCCAAATCTTTTGCTTGATATCGAACCACTTTTCTCAAATCATCAAAATTTTGTTCTATCTTTGCTTCATTGTCTTTCTCAATTAGTTCTTTGTCTTTATCTTCCTCCCTAATAAGATTTTCTAGTTTTTGAAAGCGGTCGCAAAAAGTACAATCAGCCCCGCGGCAAGGAATACGCCGCCACTGGCACTCCCACCAATCAGGAATTTTAAATCCATCGATCTGTTTTGGGCCTTTTCTTTCAAAACTCGGTTCTTTTACAAGCTCTTGAAATTCATGCGACACCCATTGCCTATCCATAGCATCCATAATACAAGCACAGCCATTAATTTTATTATCTTTCTTTTCAAATTCAGCAATAAGCTTATGCCTTTCCGGCGATCCTTCTAGGGAGCGCAAAAACCTGCACATATCGCAGTCATCAAACGTTTCAATCGGTGTAAAATCCTCATCTTCAGAATATTTTTGCTTTTGTTTCTTTTTAAATTCAGCCATATCGTTACCTCAATAATACCAATAAGTTCTATAATCTTCAATGCAAAAAAGCCGATACCTATCTTGGCTGAAATAATGTTTTTTATGCCGTGGATAACGAAAGAATCTTCCTCGATTTTTTACCAGTCCCATATTCAGGATAAACCAAAAATTCCTATTCTCTAATTCGCGCGAATTAGAGAATAGGAAAATAGGAAAACAGGATTAAAAATTTTATTATGTTAGAGACTTAATCCATTTAGAAATTGTTTTGGCCAGTTCTTTCTCTTTTTTACCTCGTTCCATTTTTTAGCTTTCCGGTAATAAGAATATTTTTTAACATAATTAAATTTTTAGGATTGTTGAAATTTCTTTTACATTTTCCATTGTTCTGTAAAATGAAGGGATAAAATCTTCGGGCTTTTCTTTAAACCAATCTTCTAATTCAGAAATGCTAATCCATTTAATTTCTGAAACTTCGTCTACTTGCAACGACAACTTTGTCTCTCTTGAATTTATAACTGCATAGTAAACACCTGTAAAACGCCTGGTATTATGCGTTTCATAGAACATCTTTTTTAAAAATATCGGTTTTATATTTTTTAAACCTATTTCCTCTTCCGCCTCTTTTATAACAGTAGAATCATAATCATGCCCCTCGTCGACAGTTCCAGCCACAGCAGGCCCCCATTTATTTGGGTCAATTACTTTTATAGAGTGCCGTTTAGCAATTAAAACTTCTCCTTTTTCATTAAACACATTAAGCCCAACAATACGCCGAATATCTTCTCGTGTTGTTTCCTCGCGTTCTTTGTACGCTATTACTTCATCTTTTTCATTTACAATTGGTATTTTCATATATCAACTTTTTCAAAATCTTTATAGGTGATCATAAAATTATTAAATCCATTTATTTTCTTGAAGAAAATCTCTCACTTTCACAAAAATTTTCTCGTGGCCGGAAGCGTTAGGATGCAAGCCATCATCAAAGTCTTCACTGTCTAATTGATCAAGATCTATAAAGAGCACATTATTTTTCTGGCAAACCTCTTTCATAATCTCGCTATATTTCTTGATATTTTCATTGGCGTAATAAAAATCAATCCACGGCACGGGCATTGTTTTGGATTCATCGCAATTTTTGAGATCCATAAAAATTATATTGTTGGTGATATTTTTAGCCCGCTTGATTATTTCTTCTAGATTTGCTCTAAATTTATCCGGCGCAACCAGAAAATTACCCGGCGTATGTTCATACGACGCGTCATTGCCGCCTGTTTGAAATACCAGCGCATCAGCATTTCTAACTTTGGCCTCACTTTCAAAACGCGCCAAAATCGTCTCAGTCGTGCCGCCGTCAATGCTTAAATTGTAAAGGTTAAGGTAATCATCTCCTTCCCTTTTAGCAACATGAAACCACAAACGGTTTACCCAGCCGCCTTTTTCCATATCCCAAGCGCCCCAAGCAGTACTATCACCAAATACACAAATTGAATTCATGCTCAAATTATACTAAATTCTAAAGCATTTACAAAATATTCTTTACGACTTTGCCCATTTAACTATTTCTTCAATATCGGTAGGGTTTTTGGGATAAAATATTTTCATTCCTTTTTCTCGCGCCCACTCAACTTCTCTTTTTGCACCCCAAGATTTTTCCCAATTCGGCATGGCTAAAACCGCGTCAGCCGCGCGCATAAGAAATTGGAAATCTAAATCGTAATAAAACTTTTCGGGCGGAGTTGCGCCCTTTTTGCTGCTAAAATGTTCGGTGTGATTATGAGGACAGAAAAAGCCGATCTCTTTATTGGCGAGAGCAATTTGGTATTTTTCCGCTTCGCGGATATTACGCTCAATGGATTCAAATGTCCCATCTCCCGTATATGGTCCTGCAATAAAAACAATTTTCATATTATTTTTTATTTTACAAATTCTGATACTCTACTTTTTTCATCAAGAGAAGTCCGATAATGATAAAGGCGGTCATGGAAACCATGGCGATGCGATAATTCAAATTATTTGCTGTTGACGTAAAGACAACAATCCCCGACCAGACAAGCGGACCGAGAAAAGATGCAAAGCGTTCGGAAATGATATAGAAACTAAAACCATAATTCAACTGCTCTTTTGGAATAAGCCGTGAGAGCAGGGCCCGAGAAACCGCCCACACTCCGCCAAATAAAATTCCCATGATGGTCACCCAGACTGTGAGAATCTCTATGTTTGGGCTTAGTCCAATGAGGGGAAAAATTATTATCCAGCCGAAAAGAATCCAATTAAGCACGCGTTTGAGTCCAAAACGATCCCCTAAATACCCGCACAGAATCGATCCGACAGCCGAAGTCAAAAGAATGAGCGCCAGCAAAAGAGTCTTCTTGGCGTCCGGCGCTTGGAAGACCCGTTCCAGCACGATTGGGAAATTGTTCGAGGCGGTTAAAATCGCATCGTTAAAAAAGAAAAAGGCGATCAAGAACATCGAGACGCCGGGAATGACCCAGAGCGTCTTTATCTGCTTGAATACATTTTTGTATTCTTCTTTCAAGTGACGAAAACCAAGATCCATTTGCAAAGTTTCTTCCTTCCTAAAAAAGAGCATCATCGGTAAAGACAAAAGTATGAAACCTATTGTTGCTGGCAAAAATACTTGGGCTCGGCCAGGTTCACCAAAGAGATATAGGCCGCCCTTTATGAAGGGTAAAACCAAGATTAGTCCAGTAATTTGCCCAAGCCAATTGGAAGCATTGCCTATGCCGGAAATCCACCCGCGTTTTTCTTCAGGGGCCAGTTCGTTTAACAGAGGATGGTAAAAAGTGAAAGACAGTTGGTAGGCGAAATTGCCTAAGACAAACAATGTCATAGCCAGCACTTTTTGCTCGGGAGTAAAAAGTATCAGAAGAGAAAGTAAAATATAAAGTATCCAAACTACGACTGTATTTTTACGCAGAAACGAAAAGCATTTTCCGCTTTTATCGGCCAGCACTGAAACAATCGGCGCGGTTAGAATTAAAAGAATGGTTGAAAAAATAAAGAGGGCGTTATACCAAGCATCAGACACGCTATTGTCTACCACGAGCCACTGAGAAAAGTACAGAAAAAACACAATCATCACGACCGAATTAGCAAAATCATACAAAGCCCATAAAAAGATATTTCTTTTGCTCATATTTTTATTACTTTATCCAAAAATTTTTGTTTTCTTTAATACTTTTCAGTATATCACTTATTGCTTTCCGTGGTTTGAAATCAACTAAAGACAAATTATTAATAGGCACCCATTCAAAACGTATATGGTCCTCTTTACTTTCAATATTTTCGTAATCTTCGAGAGCAACAAGATAAATTAAAAAGACCTCATCGTGTTGCTCACCCTCTTGAACAAATGAATTACTTATTTTTGTAATATATTTTGTCTTTTGAAGAATTTTATTAAGCTCTTCAAGCGTTTCTCTTTTTAATGCCCCTTCGGGAGGCTCACCTTCTTCAATGTGGCCGCCGGGCAAGAAATAAAAATTATGCTTTAAATTATTGCATAACAATATCTTATCGTTCTTTACCACTATCGCTCTTACTATAGATTCAATATTTTTGTCTGGATTCATGAAATTATTAAACAGATTCAACCTGCCACGTCGACATACTCTCTTTACTTAATTTATCAAGTTAGCTTACTCCCAATCTCCACGCTATTTTTTGCTGGTGTTATGAGCACCCAGCCTATATCCGCAGTATTTTTAAAACCGAGAGTCAGAACTTCTGAAGTAAAATCGGCGACTTTCTTGGACGGGAAATTCACGACACAGCAAACCAACATATCCTGCAATTCTTCCTTGGTGTGAGCGCCGACAGCTTGCACGCTGGAAGACTTAACCCCTATCTCCGAACCAAAGTCTATTTTCAATTTAAAAGCCGGATTGCGGGCTTTCGGAAAATCAGCAACTTCAATTACTTTTCCAACTCTTATATCCACTTTTGTAAAATCTTCGTATGTGATCATATTATTGTTTATTTATTAAAATAGTAACAATCTTGCTCTAGTCAAAGAGGATTACTTTGTTGAAGTGCTAGATCTCTTAGTCGAAGTTAGAACCTTACTTATAACAGTAGCCCTTGCACCTATTTTTGTTTTTTAATTGAAAACTAACTTTTAAAGTCTTCCCCTCACTTTCATCTTTGTCAGGATTATTAAAAACTTCAAAATGAAGGTGGTTTTCGCCGTTGGTCCAGCCGGTACTGCCAACTAGGGCAATGACTTGCCCCTTTTTAACTTTCTGTCCGACTTTTATTTTCGCACTTTTATATTTATTGTGTTCATAAGCACTATATTCGTTGTTTTTATGCTTAATAACAATTCTGTTTCCTGCATTGATTAGTTTTTTACCTCCTGACTTGTGAAAATTATTTTTAAGCCAAACAACAATGCCGTCAAATGATGCATGAATCGGTGTTCCTAACGGAGCCATAAAATCAATCGAATGTTTCAAACTCTTCTTATGAGCGGGCGAGCTTTTATTGTGCCAATGAGTAATATATTTTTTATCAATTGGCAATAAGTATTTATTTTGATGCTTAGACATTCAATTATTTTTTTCAGAATAACATTAGTAGTTATCTCTCCTGCTCATAGCTGCCGGCCAGGGACTCGAACCCCAATACCCGCCTCCAAAGGGCGGTGTCCTACCATTAGACGAGCCGGCAATATTTTAAATCTTCATTTGTCATTTTGGCTCAAAATTTTAATTAAGGCAAGTTCGAGGGGGAGTTCTGGGATGAAGGCGTAGCGCATTTCTTGATAGGCTCCGAGGAATAGAGAAAGCGTATTTGCGGACAAATATTTGCTTTTGTTTTTAGACAAATCAGTCAAGAAATTCAACTCTTCTTTTCCTACTTTCTCTGCCATATCAGTTTTAGCTTCTTTAGAGTATCGAAGCAGAAAGATCATTCTTAATTTATACAAAACAAGCTTGAGAAATACCTTGGCATCCAAATTATTTTTATTTACTTTTTCAATTGAAGCCAAGCCGTTTTCTAAAGAGCCGTCAGCTAGGGCTTGAATAAAACCATGAACCGAAGAACGCGACGGCGCGCCGGTCACTTCTTCGATTTCTTTCAGGCTTATTTTTTTGTCACGGGAGAAACTGAAAATCTTCTCCAATATGCCGTGCGTATCGCGAAATGAGCCGTCGCCCAATATGGCGATAAGTTCAGCCCCTTCTCCTTCGAGTCCAAAGCCCTCTTTCTTGGCAATCTCTTCTGTGAATGATTTTAAAATTGCTTCAGTGGGCTTTTTAAAAACAAAAGTCTGACAGCGAGAAATAATGGTCTCCGGCACTTTCTCAAGCTCGGTCGTAGCTAAAATAAAAACAACATGAGGAGGCGGCTCCTCGAGAGTTTTAAGAAGAGCATTGAAGGCCTCTTTGGTGAGCATGTGCACTTCGTCGATAATGTAGATTTTGTATTTGGAATCAAAAGGCAAAGACCGAACCGCCTCGCGCAAAGCACGGACATCGTCAATGCCGCGATTAGAAGCGGCGTCAATTTCATGAATATCATTATCCGAGCAGCCAAGCTCTCGGGCCACAATCCTAGCCACCGAGGTCTTGCCTGTTCCCCGACTGCCGGAAAAAAGATAGGCGTGTGAAATATTGCCAAGTTTAAGAGCGCCTTTAAGCACCTTAATAATATGCTCCTGCCCCAAAACCTCATCAAATTTCTGCGGCCGATATTTGCGATATAAGACTTGATTAGACATAGTAGTAGTATATCAAATTAGCGGCCCGATCCATATCGGCGTAAAAAAATATTGATGATCTTTTTCACTTCGGCGGCATTTTCGGCCTCCATTAGTTTAATCCGGAGTTCCTTGGCGCCGGCAAAGCCGGCGACATACGCCTTGAAATGTTTTTTCATAACGGCAAAATTCTTGCGGCCGGTAAATAATTTCTTAAATAGCATGGCATGCTCGAGTAGGACTTTGAGACGTCCCTCGACTTCGTTCGGGACATTTTTGTTTTCAGAAAACAAAAATGGATTGCCCAAGGCCGCTCGGCCTATCATGATGCCGTCACAGCCATATTGTTTTGCTTTCTCTCTTCCCTCTTTTAAATCTTTAATATCGCCGTTGCCGATAATTAAAGTTTCCGGACTTATTTTATTTCTTAACTCAACAATTTTCGGCATAAGCTCCCAGTGCGCCGGAACTTCCGACATCTCTTTTCTCGTGCGCAGGTGGACCGTCAAAGCCGCGAGATTTTCTTTGAGAATTTCTATAAAAAAATTTTCATCAAACTTACTATAGCCAATTCTTGTCTTCACGCTAACCGGCAGCGCCGGAGCCCCATTTTTAGCCGCTTGGATAATTTTTCTAGCCAGCTTCGGATTTTTCATGAGCGCCGCGCCAGCGCCTTGGTCTTCAACGCTGCGATCGGGACAGCCCATATTTATATCAAGTCCGTCAAAACTAAGTTTTTTCACAAGCTCGGCGGATTTTTCCATATGTTCGGGATTGGCCCCGAAAAGTTGAGCCACGATCGGCCGTTCTTCTTCATTATATTGCAAATTAATCAAAAGCTTTTTCCGCCCAATGGTATTGCACAAACCGTCAGCCGAAGTAAATTCGGTAAACATTATATCCGGCTTGCCATATTTGGCAATAATACGCCGAAAGGCCGCGTCCGTCACATCCGCCATCGGCGCTAAGCAAAAGAGGGGTTTATTCTCCACCAGAGGTGGACCAGTCTTTGGCTGGAATTTTTGCCAAAAATTATTCACTGTTTTTCGCCTTGAGCGGAGAATTTATATAAAACCTTATTGTCATAACGCAGGTCAAGATATTCTAACGAATCAATCTTATCTTTAAGCTCTAGAGATAAGGGTTCTGCTCCTATGGCCAAGGCAAGATTATCAAAAATCTTGTCAAAGTCGCTCTCCCCGCCTGCACCCGCCAACATCTGCGAAGTTGTAGCGGGAGCATTGCGGGCAGGTTTTTTAAAAGCAATATAAGGATTCAAATTATTGCCGTCGATCTCAAGCAGAAATTTATAATCTCCATTTTCCCCTATCTCTAAAGCTTTGATCTGAAAAAACTTGCCGATCTTCTCTTTGAAATCAAGCAGCTCGGCAAATTCCTCCATAGGCATGAAAGTTTGTCCGATTAAATCATCAGTTTCTTTGAAAAAATTGCTGGAATAGATTCTAAAATAAACACTGCCGGAGAAATTAGGCGCCTTATCGAAAACAAAGCCGGAGCTGTTCATAAAGTAGCAATCATCATCCGAGTTCATCTCGCATAGCAAATATTTCCCCTGCCATTCTTTCAAAGACACGGCCAAGGTGTTGCGATCCAGCCGCTTGATAGAAAGATATTCTATCCGATGAAACTTGTCCAAAAGATCTTTCTCCAGTGAGCGCTTGGGATAAATTAAAAAATTCTTTTTTGAAAAAAGAAAAAAATAATTGCCTGATATTTTCTCTAGAACAGTATCTTTAATTTCTTCCGCCGGTATGACCCGATTGCCTTCAACTAAAATATTTTGAATTATCACCTTAGGATGCCGGGAAAAATAAGAAAGACCCCATAACAAGGCAATAAAAAGAACACTAATCAAGCCTATTTTCCTAATTAAGACACGCCTTCGCTGGCGATAAATACTTTTCCTATTTAATAACATCTTTGCCAATGTATTTCTTAAGCACTTCCGGAACTGCAATGGAGCCGTCGGCTTGCTGATAGTTTTCAATAATTGCAGCTATGATGCGCGGGGTGGCAATTGCGGTATTATTAAGCGAATGCGCATATTTTGTTTTTCCTTCCGCGTCTTTGTATTTAATTCCCAGCCGCCTGGTTTGGAAATCGTGATAGTAAGATGAAGAATGAGTTTCTCTATATTTTCCCTCGGATGGAATCCATGTCTCGATGTCGTAAGTTTTAACATGTGGCTTGCCCATTTCTCCACCGCAAAGTGTAACTATTCTGTATGGAAGTTTAAGGGCTTGCAAAAGCTCTTCGGCGTTTTTTGTAAGCTCCTCGTGCCATTTTACGCTTTCTTCATGACTTGCTTCGCATAAAATTAGCTGTTCGACTTTAAAAAATTCGTGCACACGGATCAAGCCTTTGACATCTTTGCCGTAGCTTCCTGCTTCCCTGCGAAAACAAGGAGAGAAAGCTGCAATTTTTATGGGCAAGTCAGTGCCCGCAATAACATCATTCATAAAGTATCCCATTGTCCCCACTTCACCCGTACCGGCAAGATAATCATCATCCTGCGTCTTAAACAAATCATCTTCTCCGTGTGGTAAATATCCTGTGCCTAAAAGAACCTCTTTTTTTACTCGCGATGGCACTATGAGCGGAGAAAAACCTTTAGTGACGAGAGCGTCCATGGCATATTGCCAAATTGCAAAAGAAAGCAACGCCGCTTCATTTTTTAAAAAATAACCTCGAAATCCAGAAACTTTTACCCCGCGCTCCAAATCAACTAAATCCAATTTCTCCATCAGCTCGATGTGGTCTTTGGGCTTGAAAGAAAAAGTCGGAATATCGCCCCAGCGTTTTATTTCCTGATTAGCGGTTTCATCCGCTCCTTCCGGCACGGACATGTCCGGCACATTCGGCGCTTGGATCATGAGGTCGCGCCACTTTTTCATAACCCCTTCAAGTTTCGCTTCTTTTTCTTTCAGGTGTTCTTTGAACGTTCGCATCTCGTCGATCAATTGCTCGCGCGCCACCTTATCAGTGGTCTGACTGATTTTTTCCGTCACTTTATTCTGCTCGGCCCGCAGATTTTCAACTAAAAGAAGATTCTGTGTTCTTTCTTCCTCAACTTTTAGAAGCTCGTCCACGTCGAACTTAACATGCTTTTTGCGCACTGCTTCCTTGATTAAATCCGGATTCTCCTTGATAAATTTTATGTCGAGCATAATATTAATAATGCGAAAATAGCGAAATAAACTATACGAATAACGCGAAAAATACAAGGGCATTATCTTTCGCATGATTCGCATAAATTAATTTGTAGTTTCGCATTATATTTTATTATACTTAATTTTTGCTATAATAACAATGTGGACAAAGCTATCAGACAACTTACACCAAATGAATTTCCCAAGGCGCTCTTGGAAATTCCGGAGCCGCCGGAGAAGCTTTATATCCGCGGAGAACTGCCCTCCGAAGACAATATCTTTTTGACTGTTGTCGGCTCTCGTCGATACACCAGCTACGGCAAAGAGGCCTGCGAAAAATTAATTGGGGGTCTGAAAGGCTATCCCGTCGTCATCGTCTCTGGTCTTGCTTTGGGTATTGACAGTATTGCTCACAAAAAAGCGCTCGAAGTAGGACTTACCACAGTATCTTTTCCCGGCTCCGGTCTCTCAAGCGCCGTCCTCTACCCTGCTTCAAATGCGAAGTTGGCCGACTTGATTGAGAAATCCGGAGGCTGTCTTCTCTCCGAATTTGAATCTGATTTCAACGCAACCCAATACAGCTTCCCCCAGCGCAATCGCCTAATGGCCGGAATTTCTAAGGCAATTCTCATCATTGAAGCGCAAGAAAAATCCGGCACCTTGATAACGGCCAGATTGGGACTTGATTATAATCGGGACATCTTGGCCGTTCCCGGGCGAATTGATTCTCTGACTTCGAAAGGCACGAATAGACTTATACGCCAAGGCGCGGTCCCGATCACTTGCACCGAGGATCTGCTTGGGGCTTTAGGTTTCGAAATAAAAGCAAGCGAAGAAAAACAGCAAAAACTTTTTGCCGAGTGTTCGGATGATGAGAAAAAAGTTTTAGAAATTTTGATCGAGCCAAGATCGCGCGACGAACTCATTCGCGAACTTTCCGCAAACCGGCAAATGCCAACCCCCACAGCCAACGCCCTCCTCTCCATCATGGAACTCAAAGACCTGATAAAAGAAGTCGGCGGCCTCATCCAGCGCAATCTATAAAATTTGCCAAAAGTTTTTGTTTAGTGTAATACTGGGGGTTAGGTTCTAGTAATCAGGGACTAGGTGTTAGTAGAAATACTAAAACCTAGAAGCCAGAACCTAAAACCTAATTTATGAAACTACTCATTGTCGAGTCGCCGTCGAAGGCGAAAACAATTGAAAAATATTTAGATAAAAAATTTACTGTCCGCGCTTCGGTCGGGCATATTCGCGACTTGCCAAAATCAAACAAGAAAGCCATTGATATCAAAGGCGGTTTTATTCCGCACTATGAAATAAGCAAAGGAAAGGAACACATTATTGATGAACTTTCAAAGCTCGCCCGAAAATCCGACGAAGTCGTGCTGGCGACCGACCCGGACCGCGAGGGCGAAGCGATCGCTTGGCATTTGAAAGAAGCTCTTGGTTTGAAAAAACCTAAAAGAATTGTCTTCCATGAAATCACGAAGGAAGCAGTGAACGAAGCGCTCAAACACCCGCGAGACATTGACCAAAATTTAAAAACCGCCCAAGAGGCGCGGCGCGTTTTGGACAGGCTCTTCGGTTATGATTTGTCCGGCCTCATCTGGAAAAAAGTGCGCTACGGCCTCTCGGCCGGCCGCGTCCAATCCCCCGCTTTAAGAATTATCATGGAGCGCGAGCGGGAAATCAGAGCTTTTGTGCCGGAGAAATATTGGGTCTTGTCCGGGCTTTTCAAAACTAAAAAGGAAGAAAGTCTCGCCCTCGTTTGCATCGAGGAGCCACGCGACGAAAAATTAGTAGAAAAAATTCTGGAACTTGGCAATAAAAATGACTGGTTTGTAAAAGACGTCAAAGAATCCGAACAGAAACGAGTCCCTCGAGCGCCTTTCACGACTTCCACTCTCCAGCAGACCGCCAGCTCGCGCTTGGGTTATTCCCCATCGCGGACCATGCAGATCGCTCAAAAGCTATACGAGGCCGGACATATCACTTACATGAGAACGGACTCGACTGCGCTCGCCGCAAGCGCGACAGCATCAATAATCTCACTTATTGAAAAAAAATACGGCAAAGAATATGCCGAAGCTCATTTCTATAAAGCAAAAAGCAAGAATGCCCAAGAAGCGCACGAGGCCGTCCGCCCGACGCATGCTGAAAATATGTCGGCCGGCTCCACGCCCGAGCAGGAAAAACTTTACAAATTGATCTGGGAAAGAGCCGTCTCTTCTCAAATGGCGGACGCCAAATTAGCTAAGACAAAAATCATAGCTAATATTTCTTCCCCCTCTCCTTTACAAGGAGAGGACCGGGGTGAGGTGAATTTAAGAACCTCCCCTCATTCCCCTCCCTATCAAGGAGGGGAAGAAATTCCGGATTTTGTCGCCACCGGCTCGAGACTTCTCTTCCCCGGCTGGCTCAAAGTTGATTCTGACGCTCGAGGCGAAGACGTGGAACTGCCGAAAGTGGAAATCGGAGAAAAATTAAAACTGGAAAAATTGGAAAGCACGGAAAAACAAACGGAGCCGCCGCCGCGCTATAGCGAAGCCGGATTAGTGAAAGAACTTGAGGCACGGGACATAGGCCGGCCGTCCACATACGCTTCTATAATAAAAACTCTTGAAGAGCGCGGCTATGTGACAAAAGAAAATAGAACTCTATTCCCAACTGATACCGGCGAAGTTGTTTCGGATTTTATTGAAAAGAATTTTAGCCAATACATCAGCGATACTTTTACCGCCCTGATGGAAGACGAGCTTGATGATATCGCCTTGGGCAAATGCGAATATGTTAAAACTTTGAAAGATTTTTACACGCCTTTCAGTAAATCCATCAAAGAAAAAGAAAAACTGGAAAAAGCGACGACGTTGGGCGATGCGCCGAAGGATATCTTGTGCCCCAAATGCAGCTCTCCCATGGTGATTAAACTCGGCCGCGGCGGAAAATTTTATTCCTGCAGCCGCTATCCGGATTGCGAGGGCGCTCTCACTATGGAAGGCAAGGAATTGCAAGGGCCGAAAGAAACTGGCGAAATGTGTCCGCAGTGCGGAGAAAAACACAAAGGCAAATTAGTCGAGCGCGAAGGAAAATTTGGCAAGTTTATTTCCTGCTCTCGCTATCCAAAATGCAAATATATTCAAAAAAGCAAAGAAGAGGAGGAAAAAGCCAAAACCGGCGTAAAATGCCCCGTTTGTAAAACTGGAGAAATCGTGGAACGCCGCGGCCGCTTTGGAATTTTTTACAGTTGTTCCAACTACCCCGACTGCAAGTTCGCCATGAAAGCCAAGCCGACCGGCAAAATCTGCGACCTCTGCGGCTCCCTCATGATGCAAGGGACGAAAACTATTCCGGAACGTTGCAGTAATGTTAAATGCCCGAATAATAGACCAGATAAATTAAACAAGATAAAATAAAGATTACTTTGATTCGACTTCGACTCGGACATTGTGAATGTGATTACACATTCACATGCTCCTCGCTCGTCGAAATAAAGAAACAAAAAGGAGGCTCGGTATGTTGAGCCTCCAGCGAAAAAATAATTTTCTTTTATACTTTTATATACTCCTCAATCAATCTTTCGCCTATTCTGTTGAATTTTTTATTTCCGCTCCCTTTAGAAAGGATTCTGATTCGATCACTTTCAAAAACAAATTCGTCGCCCTCCAAAAAGTAATTGGGCTTTTCTGTTCCATTCATTTGACCGGTAATTAGGATAGCTGGGACTCCGTCATTATAACGGACATGCCCCGGAGCCGGCATAGAAACTCTTGCGTTATCAAGGTTCCCAACATTATTTTCGGCTTTCTGGCTTGTGACAGTTTCAGAATAGAAAAATTTTTCCTTCGCAGAAAGTTCAGGAACATTGTTGTTGAAAATTAAGCGAGGAGCTTTCACTATAAAATCAGAACATTTAATAAGAATTTCCGCCAGTGTTTCTTGATTAAGAATTATTGGGTTCATATTTTTTCCTCCCATTGTTTGGTTTTTACAAAAAAACGATTTTTCTTTAGACTACAACACAAACCCAAAATTAGCAACTTTGTGTTATACTTTTGAAATGAAAATTGTTGATGTCATACCGTTGGCTAAAAATGCTTTTTCCGAAAATTTGACCTATTTTACCGCCAAAGACATTTCGATTGGCAGTGTTGTGACAGTTCCTCTGCGCAAAAAAATGATTGATGCCATCGTCGTCGGCGAAGATGACCTGGGCGAAACTAAAAGCCTGGTTAAATCTTCCGACTTCAGACTTCGAAAAATCGGGGAAATCAAGGGGCCCTCTCTCCTGCCGGAAGAATTCTGGCGCGCGATTGTTAAAACCAAAAAATATTTTGCCGCCACCACCGGCGCCGCTCTTTATTCCCTTCTGCCTAAAGTTTTTTTTGAAAGCTATGCTTCCCTTCGGCCATTCGGCAAATCCCGGCGTGAAGCCTGCCTGTCCGGTAGGCAGGCCGGGAAAGCGTCGGGACTGAAGCAGGAGAAATTAGCTCTTCAATTGCCGCTTGAAGACCGCCTGTCTTATTACAAAACAATCATCCGCGAAGCTTTTTCCAAAAAAAGTTCCATTTTCTTTTGCTTGCCCACAAGGGGCGACCTAGACTTGTTTTATGAAAACTTAGCCAAAGGAATCGAGGAATTCGTCTTCACATTCCATGGCGACCTAGGGAAAAAAGAGTTTATCAAAAACTACAACAATCTCATCAGCATGGATCATCCAAAAGTGATTTTTGGTACGCCAAATTTCCTCTTTCTAATGACAATTTTCAAAGAGTTCAGCCAAATAATCCTGGAAAAAGAAAGTTCCGGCGCTTACCGAACCTTCTCCCGCCCCTTCATAGATCAGCGCTACTTTGCCGAAGCTCTATCCGCCGAGACCCGAGCTAAAATTATTTTCGCCGATACATTTTTAAGAATGGGGACGCTCTACCGAGTCGAGCAGGGAGAAATAACTGAATTCATACCGCTTTCTTTCCGTCTTCAAAATTCCGTTAAAAAAGAGCTCATCGACCTCAAAGCCGGCTCCGGGGCCTTGGCCGACTCTGCCCTCGCTCCGACGGCCAAGGAAGAAAGGAAGCCCTCCTTCGCTTTAGCTTCGAAGGGCAAGAAAGAATTTAGCGTTTTAAGCGAGCCTTTGAAGAAAATTATCGGCGAAGTTAAGAGTTCAAAAAAGAGAATGTTTTTATTCACCTTGCGCAAGGGCATCGCCGGCATAACGATCTGCAATGACTGTCATACCATACTTCTCTGCGACCACTGCAGCGCCCCGATGGTGCTGTACGGCACCGAAAGCCAAAGCCGGGTTTTCGTCTGCAACAAATGCAAGGCCCGGAAACAGCCTGAAACAAAATGCGAATATTGCCAAAGCTGGAATTTAGTACCGCTTGGCATAGGCGTCGAGCGGGTTCTGGAAGAATTAAAAAAAGGTTTGGGTACCGACACTACGAATGTCGGTCATGCGAATAAAAAAGGTTTTAAGGGAATAAAAATATTCAAAATGGACAAGCAGTCGGTTAAGACACCGGCCGCGGCTCTTCAAATAATACAAGATTTTTACAAGGCTCCCGGGGCAATACTCATTGGTACGGAGATGGCCTTGTTTTACCTGAACAAGAAAATTGACTATAGCGCAGTTGTGTCTTTCGATTCGCTCTTTAGCATCCCGAGCTTTAGCATTAACGAAAAAATCATTCATCTGATTTCCGCTCTGGAAGAATTCACAAATAAAAAAATAATCATTCAGAGTAGAAATCCGGACGAGCCGATCTTGCAGGCAATATCGGGCGGCAATCTATCCATATTTTACCGGGACGAACTGACCCTGCGGAAAAAGCTATTTTATCCCCCATTCTCCATTATTATCAAAATAACCCGCCAAGGCAGCAAAGAATCTGTCAAAAAAGACAGAGAGCGTCTGGCTTTGATTTTCAAAGAATATGATCCGTCTATCCTGCTTGGCTTCATCCCAAAAATCAAAAAGCTTTATGTCTTAAACGCCATTCTCAAAATAGACCGAGAAAGTTGGGTCGACGAGCGCCTGCTGGCTAAGCTTCTTGGCCTGCCGGGAATCTTCAGTATTCAAGTTGACGCTGAAGATCTTCTGTAGATTTATTCCACTACTGTCCGGGGAAAATTCTTTTTTTTGGGGTGTCTCGCAGGCCGACGGGCCGAGAGGCAG
>Ga0209541_10001304_pt1 | contig 49815 bp, 37 predicted proteins | sample RifCSPlowO2_01_FD_184027 | JGI IMG/M metagenome (GOLD analysis project Ga0209541, IMG submission 184027) | Groundwater microbial communities from Rifle, Colorado - Rifle CSP2_plank lowO2_0.1 (SPAdes) (version 2) | ecosystem: Environmental > Aquatic > Deep subsurface > Groundwater | place... | reverse complement strand
AGCCTGAAACAAGGCGCTCCGCATTTTTATACGCAAATTTTTCCTGAACATCCTTATCCAGTTTTCCGATGAATGCTCGGGCGATCTTCACTTGCATCTGCCCAACATCTGAATCATAATTCCATACTGCATCTCCTCGGTCCGTGCCCCAGGTGACTTGATCAGGATACTGCTCAATCAGGGATTCCCAATGATTTATGGCCTGATTGATGATCTTATCAAAATTCTTATTCGCAGATGCTAAATATTCTTCTTTGCTCTTCCCAACATACAGCTCAAAAATTTCTCGTTCCCCGCCAAAAAATTCGTCAACTCCATAATTGGCATTAGGATGCTTCCGCAAAACATCTTTAACTTCTTCGACAGAAAGCTGATCGCCATGCCAGATAAACGTGATCTCTGGATACTGCTCCAGCACTTTTTCAAAGTTATCCTTCTGCCCATCTCCTAAGTGGAAATAGACCACAAGATTATTTTCCCGAACGAGAGGATAGATCTCTTGCAGCATCAGAGAGTCCGGAGGAAGTTCTGGAGACCCTCCATTTTCTCGCGCATAAAGACCGATCTCTCCATATCCTTCAAATAGACCAGGATAAAGAGAGAGCATTTCCCTCAATGTTGCTGCATCAACCGTAGGAAAGCCCCGAGGATTGCCATCATCACCAGAAGACATGATGAAAGGGGTGAATTGCTCTGGATATTGCACCATCGTTAGGTTCCACATTTCTAGCTGATATCCAAATATTTCTCCTTCATACGCTGGGAAGAACGCAAAATTGTTACGAGTTCCTTCAGCTTTCAAAGTGCAGGCAATGTCACTCATCCTGACGTTCCATCCTAAGAGCGCTTGCGGACCGCCAAAGCGACCTTTCGGAACTTGGCCTTGCATTTCCTCATCTTCTTCAGCTGACCAATCAGGAATGGAAGGGATATGGAGATGAGTGTCTACTAAAGGACCGAGATAATAAGAATCTGGAAATGTTAGTTGAGCCGCGTCAGGACAAGAAGTAGCAGCCATGGCTTTTTCAATTCTATTCCGCCAGACTTCCTCTTCTGGAGAAAGTTCTTCAAGAAAGGCTTCATCTATTTGGATAGCACGATCTTCTTCATTCTCTATTTTGCTAGCTACCTTATTCTTCATTCCACCAAAAAAATATCGCATCTGCTTCCCGATCGTCTGCATGCCTTGTTCGCTAAGATGACAGCCATCATCTGCTGTATCTTCTGGCTTCATCGGTCCTAAAAAAGGTCCAGGAAGAACATCTTCATTTCTCTCAATAAGCTCTTCTGCCAATGCGCCTGCCCTTTCAATGCCTAACGTACCAGTAATTTCACATACTCCATCTGTATACGGTGGCAAGGGAGAAACATAAATGACTGCCCCAGGTATCCTCTCACGGATTGCTTCCAGGACAGGAAGAGCTTCTCCATAAGGTGTAGGTTCCTCTTTCCGGACGCATAACTGCCAGAAAACCGCTTTGGTATTAGGGTTATTTTCTAGATATCGATCGAACGTTTCCCAAAACTTATTTCCATTTTCTGCTCCTCTTGACCAATCCACGACAGCTCCACTATCATATTCATGAATCTCATCCTCATAAAATTTCCACAGAAGATCATCATCAGAATTACCGCCTTTTCCTAAATGATCACCCGACCAATAAGCGGCAACCGTCTGCATCGTATTTGAACAGCCGATATAGCCTATAGATGCTTCATCAGCAGAATATTCATCTACATCAAAAAAAAGCCGCATCTGATTTCCCAGTTTTCTTTTTCCGTCAGGACTGCTGAGATGACAGCCATCTTTTGCCGTGTCTTGAGGAGTCATGGGGCCGAGAAGAGGACCGACAAAGACATCTTCATTCTTTTCATCCAGTTCTTTAGCCAATTCTTTTCCTTTTTCCAAGCCAAACGTGCCAGTTATTTCACATACACCATCAGTATAGTCTGATAATGGAGATACATAAATTGTCACCGCTGGAATCCGTTTCCTAATTTCATTGAGGATAATAGCAGCATGCTCATAACTTGTCGTTCTATCTTCATCCATGATGCAAAGCTCAAACCAAATAGTATTAGTGTTAGGATATTTCTCCAACAGCTCATCAAAGACATCCCAATATTTGCTTCCTTCTTCTAAGTTCTGCGACCAATCCAAAATCGTTCCAGAACCATATCTTCGCTGAGAATCCCACATCTTTTTGCCGCCAACATGAGCATAGCCTTCTACTGTCTCCCGGGTGTTAGAACAGCCAATATAGCCGATAGTTACTGAAGATGGATCTAAAGAGTCAGCTTCACCATAGTCAGCATTAAATTCCAGCGATGAACACCCAGCCAAGAAAAGCACTACTACTACAAAAACCTCTTTTTTCATAGGCTATCTATAATTGAATGATATAAAAAGCTATTGGTGATAGTAATGGATAGTAATGGAAAGTACCGAACACATCAGCAAAGCTAGCCGAAGCTACTTAAGAGAAGCGAGATGTTCTCCTAAGCAAAAAAAACAAAAAAGTTTATAAAGTTACTAAAAGTTACTAAAAGTAACGATGACGGATGTTCCGGTAAAATTAGATAAGGAATTAAAAGAAGAGATTGAACGCTTTTTAGCTAAAGGAAAGAACCGGATTGCTTATCCTTCTGTCAAAAATTTCGTAGATAAGGCAGTTTTAAAATTCCTGGATGAAGTTGCTCATGAACCTAAGAAATAATCTTAAAAACCAGGACAAAATGATTATTTTGCTAGTGATGCTAGCTTTTCTTAGTGGTTGTGGTCCAAACGATATTACGGGAGCATCAGTTTTTGATCAAGACGAAGTTGGGACTCCGATAGGTATCTTTGCAGATGCAAATTCTACAGAATGTGGAACTGTCAATAGCAACTTGACGCTGACATCAGATGTTACTAATAGAAGTACATGCTTCACGATCAATGCCTCAAATCTAGTATTAGATTGTGCAGGATATAATATCACCTATGATACTTCTGGATCGAAAAATAGTTATGGAATTACAACATCAATTGCATCCCGTTATGAGAATATCACCATCAAACATTGTATCATCACCCATGGCTCGTTTGTCGATAACGATTCGGCAATTTTCATAACGGGCATGATCATTAATTCTACCATCCATAATAATACGATCATCAATCATGGTGATGACTATGGGATCGATGTAAATGCAGGATTGTATGTTAATATCTCCAACAATAATATTACTGCCAATGGTAGCGGGGCATTTTTAGAATCGTTTAACCAGAGTATCATAAGAAATAATATTTTTTCCTCAACCGTAACTCAGGGAGCAGCCCTCGTTTTTCAAGAACTGTCAAATAATATCAATCTTACTGAAAATATCTTTATCAACAATAATACTGCTGAAACCGTATCTGCGGGAGTGCTCATCAATACTGTTGCGTATAATATTCAATTCAGGGAGAATAACATAACCACTTATAATAATAATACCCCCGCCGTCCATCTAGCAGGAGGAAGTTATCAGATTCGTTTAGAGAATAATACCATAATAACAAATGGTTTCCAAAGTCCAGGGATATTGTTGGGAGATGTATATGGCTCGTCAACATTAACGGATGGTAATCACACCTTTATCAACAATAATATCACTACGACTAACGGCTCAGAATATATCAAGGATATCACCAACAGCAGTACGAGCAGCACCGTCATTTACAACAATTCCTTCGGCCAGATCAACTGGACACTAACAAACTTGACTACCAACATCTCTCTTCAGATAGGAGCAACAATTTTCCTTGAAAATAATACTGTTGGATTGACCGACAATGCTCAGGCCCTGAACTTAGACGGTCCTGCAACTATTGAATTACGTTCTCTCCAAAACAAAGTAACCCCCGCACTTCTTAAAGATAAAGGAAGATGTGATAATTCTAGTGCCTGTAACATGTCTTATAATACTGATACTGGTCTTCTTGTTGCAAATATCTCTTCTTTCAGTAATTACTCTGCAAGTGCTTGGTGCAGGTCCATCGATGAAGACACAACACTGTATTCTAACGTCAATTCTTCTGGAACATGCTTCACGATAAATGCCTCAAATCTAGTATTAGATTGTGCAGGATATAATATCACCTATGATACTTCTGGATCGAAAAACAAGTATGGAATTACAACTTCACCTGCTCGTTATGAGAATATCACGATAAAAAACTGTGTCATCACCGATGGTTCTTTTGTCGACAACGATTCGGCAATGGACATACCGGGAATGATCATTAATTCTACCATCCATAATAATACGATCATCAATCATGGTGATGATTATGGAATTAAAATAAATGCAGGGTTGTATGTTAATATCTCCAATAATAATATTACTGCAAATGGTAGCGGGGCATTTTTAGAATCGTTTAACCAGAGTATCATCAGAAATAATATTTTTTCCTCAACCGTAACTCAGGGAGCAGCCCTCGTTTTTCAAGAGCTATCTAATAATGTTAACATTACCAGAAATACCTTGATCAACAATGACACTAATGAAACCTTATCTTTCGCAGTGCTCTTCAACACCGCTGGCTACAATGTCCATTTCTTAGAAAATAACATTACCTCCTATGGCAATAAGACCCAGGGGATACATCTAGCAGGAGGAAGCTATCAGATTATTGTAGAGAATAATACGATAAGTACCCATGGTCTCTATAGCCCAGGAATAATGTTGGGAGATGAGGATGGAGGGTCAACATTAACTGCGGGGAATCACACCTTTATCAACAATAATATCACTACGATTAATGGCTCTGAATATATCAAAGATATCACCAACAGCAGTACGAGCAGCACCGTCATTTACAACAATTCCTTCGGCCAGATCAACTGGACACTAACAAACTTAACTACCAACATCACCTTGCAAATAGAATCAACCCTATTCGTCGAACAGAACAAAGTAGGCTTAACGGATGACGCTCAGGCCCTGAACTTAGACGGTCCTGCTTCCATTGAAATCCGCAACATTTCCCTCACTACTCCTCAGCTCCTCAAAGATGGGACGAGATGTGACAATACAAATGCTTGCAACATAACTTATAATGGAAGTATAGTGTTTGCCAACGTCAGCAGCTTCAGTAATTACACTACTCAGGAGACACCGGCTTCTTCCAGCTCATCATCAAGCAGCTCCAGCAGCGGTGGAGGAGATAATCCTTCACCCCCTCTGGCTGAAGCCTCACCAGAAGAGGAAGAAGCTCCGGAAGAAGCTCCTCTAGCGCCAATAGAAGCACAGCCTTTGCCTCCTGCTGAAGAGCTTGTACAGGGCGAGTCTATCGTTCAAGTTCAAGAAGTCTCTATTTCCTTAAGCAACCCAACATCAGAAACGGTCACCTTGACTCCACAAGCAACCGTTTGGGGCAGTTCATTGCCGGAAGAAGAGGAAGTTGAAGAAACATTGAAGAGAAAGTATCTTGGCCTGGGCTTATCAGATGAGGAAATAGAAAAGCAGATCAGGGCAGAGATAGAATGCTTACGGAGATTAGAGGAAGAGAATATCTATTCCTTGCTGGGAGAAGTGCTGTCTTATTCTAAAGACGAATTCGGCGCCAGTGGTATTATCCCTTCAAGAGAAAGAGTTTCCTGCAGCCTGCTCCAGCCAAAAATCATCAATGATGAAGAGATCACCTTAAAGCCGGGTGAGACAATAGAGAAAGTTTTCCAGGTCAGCCGAGGATTTTCTACAACATTCCGTCCAGTAAGGATCATATTTACGAGGAATGGTGAAGAGTTTTCCAGCAAGGAAGTTGATTCCTATACAGCCCTGTTGGGATCAGCAGTGGACATTGAACCAGAGGATCATAAAATTAATATCTATGCGTTAATCCCACCACAACAAGATTCTTCTGAATCAAGCAGTTCTTATACGTTAGAATTCAGTATTGATGGAGAACAGGCAACGGAGTACGGTGAAGAATTTGGCATGTACCAACTTTCAAAAGAGGAGAGTACTATTTTAGCTGAGCAGTTTCAGTATGACCCACATATCTACACGGGAGAAAAGCTGATCACCATGAGAATACGACAGCAAGGAAAAATAATTACAGACCATACCTTTCAAGCAGACTTTTCTACTGGAATAACAAGAGCAGTGGCGGCAACGACGACAGAGCACCAAGATCCTATTATAGGCGGATCTATCAGTTCGATCATTCCTTCCCTCTCAGCAAAGATATCTTCTGCAGTAGGGACCATGACCACCACCGGGATCATGAAAAACCACCGCAGGATCATAATAGGAGTGATATTCCTCATGGGGATGATTATCCCCTCACTTCTTTTCCTGATGTTAAGGAAAAGAAAATATCCTCTGATGGTCATCTTCCGAGAAAAAGAGGATTATGATCTCATCAGCAGTTCCCTCAACAGGAAAACTACGGAAGAGGCCTTCCTAAAGAGCGACCAACTACAACAATATGGAGACAAGGAGCAAGAGACTGCAGCGCTTCATAATTCCCAGCGAGAACAGCTGATTGAAGCAAGAGAGGGATTAAAAAGGAAAATTTATCTCAAAAAAAGAGAAGTAGTTAGCAAAAATATCGACAGCCCAGAGTTACGGCGTATCGAACAGGAGCTGGAAAGGCTGAAAGAATAGGCGGATTTTTTGGATGAAACTACACGTCCTAAGAATAATGAACTAGAAATGGTGGCGAACTAATTACGGACTTCGTCCGTGGTCTTAAACCGACACCAGTTCTAATAATAAAAAATCCCCCTCGCAACAGAGCTGAGGGGTATTTAATTAGTGGGGATTTTTTAATCTTAACGGGGTAATCATCAATTGATTGTTACAGAGCACAAGATAAAGAGACTACTTTATCTGTCCATAACTGAAATAATTGTTTCATTTTGTACAAGAGGGTACAGACCAAGTTAAGAAATAAAAATAACTTTTCTTATCCGCTTCAACCCCTCCTGGCATAATCAATTTCTCTTGTTAAAGAGACGCTCTGCTCAAACATACCAAAAAGGTCCTTATTGAATTTGATCCACATGTCTAATTTATTCCTGTCTTTAAAATGAACAGCAGTATGAGCGCCAACCATCGTTGCATATTGCACGGACATAAATGATTTCTCCGCCTCATGCGTCTGGATCGTCTCAGAATCAGTATCTCTTGCCACCGCTTCCGTAAAATAGTCATTGTCCTGGGCGAATTGCGGAGGGACTTTTCCCGTGTCGCCGTAAAACAGCTTCAGATAATCGATAGAAGCAGACTTATAGAAGTTTCTTGCTAATTCTTCATTATGAAAAGAATAGCGGACATTCACAAAAGCATCATCAGTATCATCTGGAAGAGAGCCTGCATCATCAGCATCATCAAGAACATCAGCAAGTTTAGGAAGTTTAACAAGAGAGATATCAGCTTTTTGTTCCGATGGTTTTTGGACACCATCCTTCACTAACGTAAAGAGATGAATTCGTTGCTCTAGATTATTCCCCTCACTTTCCCGCACGGCAGCGATGGCAAGGGCAATGCCGGAAGGATCATCTGGAGTTACGTCTTGAAGAGGAGTATCTTGAAGAAGAGTATTTTTAAGGGGAGTATTTTTAAGAGGAATATCTTGAAGAGCAGTCTTCGCTGATTCTTCTTTCCTCTTCATGGCTTTTTTTAAAATAGATAACACCCCTCAACTCATCGAGAAACCACACATATTTAAATGTTACTAAAGAGTTGGTGAAGAGGTCAAGTGTGTCATTAAAGAACAGAAATGTTAACCGCCTCAGCTATCCTACCTACTAATCGTGACGCTGTTCCATACATCAAATCAGGATTCACTTTTGGTGTAACAACCATTCTTATTCCATGAACTTCATAATCTCTACCTTCAATACGGACTTTTCCAAGACTAAACCCTTCATCCAATAATTTTCTATGAACATCATCCACTTCTTCCAAAGATCCTAATGCCACTGGAACAATTGACATCTCTGGAAAATGAACAAGATTAATACCTTCTCTTCGTAAACCATTGCCGGATAGTTTTGCGATCTCTACGCACTGGTCCGCTATTTCCCGTAACCCATAGACATCCCCACAATCTCTCACCGTCTGTCCCCACGCGGCAATAGGTCCAGCAGATAAAGTGGTATGAAATGTGCGTGGGGAGTGAACGTAATAACCAACGTTGGGCGTCGGTACTTTTTCTCTGTCAACTAGCAACAGAGCAACGCCCGGTTTACCGACAAATTTATAGGGATCGATGGTGATTGAATCTGCATCTGGAATCTCTGCTTTACCATGCTTTGACAATGTTCCGACGTAACCACCATAAGCGGCATCAATATGAAGCCATGCTCCTTCGCTCCTCAACTGCTGTACACATTCACTTTCAGCGAGCTTCTCCACGTGACCTAACTGAGTAGTGCCACATGTTGATACAATGACAGCAATATCTTTTCCATGTAGACCTATTGCTCTTGCTACTTCTTCATCACGTACTTGATAATCTGAAGGATCAGCATCCAAGACTATTGGCTCTAACCTTAATGCATCTGCTGCTCTGGCGATTGAGATATGAGATAGATTACTGCACAGAACTTTATTTTTTCCAGTTGCATTTCTGGCTAACTCTAATGCCCGATAGTTTGCTAAAGTGGCAGATGGTTCTAAAAGACCTTCCATCTCAGGAGCTTCTAACAACCTTTTATGAAAATCAATGAAATAACGGACCAATTCTTGTGTTCCTTTATGAGATCCATCAGCTACATTGACATTATCCCAACCAGCACCAGCTTTCCTTCCTTCCTCAGTACAAGAGCCGACTATCTGAGCAAAATCATAGGGTTCTTTCCTAGTCCTGGATTTATGAAATAAGCCTAACATGGAAATAGAAAAATGAGATTATTTATAAATATGTTGATTCATTTATCACTTGACAAGGATAAACCTAAACCGTAACATTTTTATATATGGTCATTTTTCTAACCAACTGGTCAAAATTTTAACCATTAGCCCCCGATGGATGAACTATTAAAAAACAATATTTATAGAATACTAGAACAATTCATAGAGTTTCCTGCTAAAGATTTTTCTATTCGGGGTATTGCCCGAGAGCTTAAGCTTAGCCATGCTACCATTCTTAATTATATCAGTGATTTGCAAAAATTAAGCCTTATTAACAAGAAAGAAGCTACTCTTTACCCCACTTATTTTGCTAATACGGAAAGCCAGAAGTATAAGATTTATAAGAAAAATTGGCTTGTTTTCAAAATACTGAGTTCAGGCTTAGTTGAATATCTTCAGAAAGAGGCATTGCCCTCATCTATCATCCTCTTTGGCAGCGGAGCAAAAGCAACTTTTACGGATAAAAGTGATATTGATATTTTTGTGGAAGCAACTAAAGTAAAAGTGGACCTCCTAAGATATGAGAAAAAACTAAACCATAAGATCAACCTCTTATTTGAAAAAAATATCAACGATATCTCTAAAGAACTGCGAAATAATATCATCAATGGAGTTGTGTTATATGGTTTCATTAAGGTTCAGTAGAATTATGTTTTCTCGATCTTTGATTTCGAGCTTATTAATGAAACTAATAGGAGGCTAAGGCATGGTAAATGAAATGAGCTGGAAAGAGTGTGTTGAGGGAGGGATTATTACCCAAAGTGTTCCTGACGAAGAACGTTCAAACCAAATGCTGATGATGGCTAATATTCGGCTGAAGTTCTGGGATAGAAAAGTTGCTGATGAGTTCATCGTTCTAAAAATAGAGGCATATTATGATCTCATTAAAGAGCTTCTTTTCGCTCATCTCTACAAGAACGGCTACAACTGCACCAATCATCTCTGCCTCATTGCCTATCTCCAGGAGAAGATTAAAGACTTTGATTTCGAAACACAGAAGATTGACGAATTGAGAAAAGTCAGAAATGAGATAGCATACAGAGGACTAAACATCAAAAAAGATTATCTTGAACGAAATGAATTGGAATTCAAAAATATCATTAGACGACTTAAAGAAGACCTGGGCTAAACATCCAGCAGCTAAAGGGTAGGCTCATACTTTTCTTCCTGGGCAGCAAGATAGATATAAGCCAATTCATGCTTCCGGACGTCATCAAACAAAAAGACGCTCCGCTTGATCGGCCAGCTGTTTAGATTATATTCCAGATGACCATCATCATGAATAAGCACTTGAACATAAAACTTATCCTTTGGCATGAGCATCCTTGTCTCAGCATTCAATTCATACTCATCACGCCATGATCCAGGATGGATGATCACTCGTTTTCGTTGTTCAAGCATCTGTACTTTATGCACATGGCCGAGAACATAGACTTGATGCTTCACTTTCTTTTTCTTCTTTCGAAAAACATCGACGATGTTATCTTCATCCCATTGTTTATTTTTCCAGCGATAATAAAACAATCCAAATAATTTTGTCGGCAAGTTGTAGGTAGGATCAGAATAATAACGGAACGGATAGTACAGAACTGTCTTTAAGAAATACCCTAAAGAGCGAAGGTTAATTTTTCTCAGGACCATACTGTTAAATGACAGCAGCAACGGCCGTGGCGTGATGCGCTCCATGAATGGATGCTGCTCTTTGATATCCATGAACGTGCTGATTAAGCTAAATGCCGTCCAAGGGAAATTCAGGATTGGCTTCCCTTTATAATTCAGGAAGAGATTCTGAAAATTAATCTTGCTCAAAAAATCATACTGATGACCATGCTCCACATAGACCCCATGCTGCTGATATTTTAATCCAGGAAAATGAATTCTCTTCGATCCCCCGAGCAGTTTTCTTATCTCTTCTCGAACTTCCAAAAACAGCAAGTCCTGATCGTGGTTGCCAAGGGTAAAGTAGAGATGATTGCTTCTCTTTCTAACAAATTTTTGTAATGAGTCAAAAAAATTCTTATGAGCTGCATGCATCAGCGTAAGCTTGTTTAACGAAATGTCCACAGTAATATGACGGGGATAGGTATAGATATCTCCTACTTTAGAGGGACATTTCAGAAAATCAAAGGTGTCGCCATTTAACACTAAGTCAACAGGGTGGTCTTTCTTCGTTAAGGTATGCATAAACTCAGAAAAGGCATGATCGCTGATAAAATCATCTGTAAGGTTGCCTGCGCCTATCTCAATATCTCCTATGACGATGATTTCCTTTGGCATCTCTCTGTAAAAGAGAGAAGAGTTTATTTATCTTTTGACGGATACACACATCATGAAGACAAAAAGAGCAAAATCAATAACTCTTGCCAAAATAAAACTGTGCCACAGCCTTCTTCTTACAGGCAAAACAATTGCCAGACACCTTTCCATTTACCAGAGGGCTGTTCAGCGATTTAGCACCAGTCTTTTCTTTAAACGACTCTTCACATTCCTTTGAACCACACCATGAAGCAGAAACCAGCTTCCCTTGCTTAAATGCCTGCTCCGCTTCTTTGAGCGTTGAAACAGAAACGATGGAACTTTTCAAAAACTTCTCTGCTTTTTGCAGCAGATCATTTTGGATAGTATCCAGCAAAGATGGAATTTCCTTGCTGATCTTGGCAAGACTAATCGCTTTCTTCTCTCCTGTATCTCTTCGGACAGCGACAGCTTTCTTTTTTTCCAAATCTTTTGGCCCTAGCTCAATCCTGACAGGAACTCCCTTCACTTCCCATTCATTGAACTTCCAGCCGGGAGAATATTCTTCACGGTCATCAACATGGACACGGAAACCAAGCTTTTCTAAATTCTCTTTGATCTTTTGAACTTCAGAAAGAACTTTTTTCTTAGAGTCATCAAATAGTATTGGCACAATAACCACTTGCTTTTCCGCCACTCTTGGAGGGATCACCAAGCCTTTATCATCTCCATGCATAAGGATCATGATCCCAATTGACCTTGTAGAGATGCCCCAAGAATTCTGGTAAGCGTAACTTGCCTTTCCTTGCTGATCAGTAAAAGAGATATTAAATGCCTTAGAGAAATTCTGGCCGAGATGATGTGATGTCGCTCCTTGAATCGCTTTTCCGTTAGGAAGGAATGCTTCTACCGACAAAGTGTAATCTGCCCCGGCAAATTTTTCTTGACTTGATTTTTTGCCTTTCAACACAGGGATAGCATACAGCTCGCGAAACACCCGCTCATAGAAACCTAATATCCTCTCTGCCTCAGCATCAGCTTCTTCCGGTGTAGCAAAACAGGTATGCCCCTCCTGCCAAAGAAATTCCCTGCTTCTCAAAAAAGGAACAGGATGCTTGAATTCCCATCTCACGACATTACACCATTGGTTTAAGCGTAACGGCAGATCTTTATGGGATCTGATCCATTTGGCATAGGAATCATACATGATCGTTTCAGAGGTAGGGCGGACAGCTAATCGTTCTTGAAGGTGTGTATTGCCACCATGAGTGACCCAAGCTACTTCCGGAGCAAAGCCTTCCACATGCTGTTTTTCTTTAGTTAATAGATTTTCAGGGATGAATAACGGGAAGTAGGCATTTTTAACACCATCAGCTTTGATCAGTTTGTCAAAGAATTGCTGCACGCTCTCCCAGATATGATATGCGCTAGGCCTTAAGATATAGCATCCGGAAACAGGAGAATAATCAATCAGCTCTGCCTTCTGTAAGACTTGCGTGTACCATTCGGAGAAATCATCTCCTTTCTTAACGGTAATCCCCTTATTGTCCTTCTGCGACATGACACCAAGAATAGGACTTTCCTATATAAAGGTTTTTGCAGGACGTATGTATTTAGTTCGGTGAAAATTGTGGTCTGAAATGCAAGAGCTTGCAATCGCTCAGGTCAACGTCAAGAGGTAAAATCCATGAAGAGGTTCGTAAGATAAATCTAGTTGCCGGACTTTTAGCTTAAAATCAACACTCCATCATTGCTTTACACATAAAGTCGTTGAATTGCTAGCAAGCCTTGCTAACTTGCAGGTCACAGGATTTTACGACCTGCCACTATTTTCTTTATAGAACTAAATATGTACTGCAGGACGAGAGATTTATCCAGCAACAATCCTTAACGTCTGATCTCTTCTTCCAGGGATGACAATCCTATCTAAAATAACAATTTCCGGCAAAGAAGGATCTCTCGGAGAATAAGGTCTTTCACCAACTGCCTTCCGCATTTCCCCAGAAACCAGCGACAATCCCTTAAGTGTTTCTGCTACCTTCCCATCTAATTCAGGAAAACGAACTTCCTCTGCTCGCTGATAACCCAAAGAAGACAATGTGTCTGCAATGGGCTGACCGCCAGGCAAACCCATCCGGAGATACGCTTGACCTGCAGCAGAAACCATCGCTACTGTTTGAGCATCAGCCAGATACGCCGGCAGTTGACTAGCACCTTGATACGTAGCTCCAGGAACATGAGCCATCCCATAGAGAAAAGCTTCTCTGGCTAAGGGAGGTGATCTTCTAGTTATTTCATTGCCTTCTCTGGCAAGATAACGGTCAAAAAACTGTGCAACAACGGAATCATCAACGTCTGTAAACAGAGAACGACGTAAATGTTCTATCTTACTCAAAGAAACTTCATGGACAGCCATACCACAGCAGGTAATAGAACTTCTTTATAGGTTTTATTAAAGTGTTTTGCTAAAAAACAACCAAAAATATTAAATGGGAAGAGGAGATCAAAGAGAATAAAGATAATTATAATAAGAGGATTATAACAAGAGAATGACAATGTTTTGCAAAACTTGCGGTTCGTTACTGGTACCTAAAAAAACGGAATTCGGGAAATGGATGTCTTGTCCAAAAGGACATGCACAGCCGGAACTAGTGCAAAAAACAGAAATCCATCATTCTAAAAGTTTAGATACGATCAGACGGATTGAAGTCTTAGAAGATGAACACCCTTTAGCCGTTTACGATCACCACTGCAAAAAATGCGGTCATAAAAAGGCTGAACTCATTGAAATGCAACCATCGTATTCTGATGAAGATTCCACACTAAAGATGAAATGCCCCAAGTGCGGGAACGTCGAACGATTAGAAGGAAAGACGAGATAAACCTAAAAAACAAATAATGACAACAATAACAATAAACCTAAAAAACAAGTAAAAATAATAATAATAATAATAATAATAATAATAATAAACAATCAAAAAAAAGAAAAAGTAAATCTTGCCTTATTCATGAACGGGGGGGTGGTGTTCAGAAAAAGACAAAGGCAAGATTCTGAACATGAATGGGATTAGACTAACTCTATTCCCAACTCTTGGCTCAAGACCCTAGCTTTATGCTGAGCATGTTTCTGGTCGACTTTTCCAAGGATCCAAGGTGAGTTTACCCCAGTTATAATAGTCATAACGGTCAACTTTCCTTTCATCTCATCGGAAACTCTTGCTCCCCAGATAACGTTTGCATCATCATGCAGGCTCTCGGTAACCAATTCACCAATCTTGGATACTTCATCCAAGGTCATGTCTGGACCGCCAGTGATATGGATCAAAGCACCAGTAGACCCTTCATAACTGATGTCTAATAGGGGATTAGATAAAGCTCCTTTAACCGCTTCTTCTACTCTATTATTGGTATCACTTGAGCCGACACCAATAGCAGCTACTCCACCGTTGGACATGATTGCCTTAACGTCAGCATAGTCCAGGTTTACCAAGCTAGGTACAGCGATGGTCTCAACAATCCCTTTGATCATCGTGGCAACTAACTCGTTTGCTACGGCAAATGCCTGTTGGATAGGTAAGTTTCCAGCAATCTGGACAAGCCTGTTGTTGTCGATGACAATAACCGTATCCGAAACTTGCCTCAACTGCTGCAATCCAAATTCTGCCTTATCACATCTTGCTCGCTCAATGTTGAATGGCATCGTGACTGTTCCAATAACTATAGCCCCAGTGTCTTTTGCCACCTGAGCTACGACAGGAGCTGCACCTGTTCCGGTACCTCCACCCATCCCTGCACAGACAAAGACCATATCAGAGCTTTTCAAAGCTTCTTTAATCTGAGTCAATGATTCTTGAGCTGCTTCAGCCCCTTTGTTCGGGAAACCACCGCAACCTAATCCTCGCGTACAGTCTTTTCCAATCAAGAACTTTCTGTCCGCACCGGTAATATTCAAATGCTGTTGATCAGTATTTGTCGCAATAATCTCTGCACCTTTTATTCCTTTCTTATAGAGCCAGCCAACCATATTGTTACCTGCTCCACCACATCCTATTACTTTAATATTGGCCTGACAAGATTCCATTAGGTCTTGGCTAGGCATACTTCCCAATGCTTTTTCCACGATAAATTCCATTTTTTTCACCACCTCAATTTTGCCTTGCACCAATCCCGAGCATGATTTATAGCCCAGAGTATACAAAAGATTATATACTAGTGCACCATTTCTCTTTATAGAATCGAGCAACTAACCAGAACTAACCAATACCAACCAAACCAACTTGCTTACAAAAGTTTACCAGACTTTTGTAACAACCAACTTATTTAGTTCTTGGTAATAACCTTTTTATATTTAAACATTTCTAAAGTGTAAACTATATTTTAAAATATCCATTTCCTAAAGTTTACTTAAAATTGAGCCCATTTATGAGGAATTAATGCTCGTCGTGACCTTCCCCATGATGATCGTTGCTTTCTTCAGGATGCTCTTTCGGCTGCTCATTTGGCTTCTGTTTTTCACTACTTTGTTTTTTTCCAAGAAAAAATGATCCTGCTTCTTTGACGGCAGACTTTACATCATGCACATTTCTCGCAAGGATTGCGCCGATGTTATTCATATACTTGTTCGGGTCTCTTAATCGTGCCCTCCACCCGGAGAAATAACACATCGGTTCGAGAGGATATTTTGGAGGTTTTGCTGGAATTTCTTTGGAATATCCTACAGCAACGATCGATTCTACCGTCACTTCTTCAGGGATAGCAAAAATAGTCTTGACCGCAAAACTGTCGAAAGCACCGATCCACCTTGCCCCTAAGCCGAGAGAATGCGCTTCTAAGAGCATGTTTTGTGTTGCTGCGGCACAGTTTTGGATAGTGTAAATATCTTTTCCTCTGCTGCCATAATATCGTTCTGCCCGTTCTGGCTCGCCGCAGACGAGAATTAAGATCCATGCTTGAGAAATTTCATATTGACCGTAACATGCTTCAGCCACCTGAACTTTCTGTCCGGGATCAAAGCAGACGATGAATTTCCAGTTTTGGATATTGCCGCAGCTGGGAGCATGTCTTCCTGCATCAAGAACTCTGGAAATTTTTTCCCAAGAGACAAATTTAGGGAGAAATTCCTTGATTGTTCTTCTCGATTTGATAACATCTAAAATATCACTCATTTTCGAGATAAAAATATTCGGGAGTATAAATAATTAACGTTTTGAGATAAGAATCATTTGCTTCATCAGTTCACACACAAAAAATCTATCCCTGCAAATTGGCCGTGGTGCTGGCTCGGCTGATCTCTTTGTTATCAGCATCATAAGCTACTAACGTGACGGTAACTGAAGTTAAGTCACCAGCAGTAAGGGTATTATACGGGAAGCCGCTTGGTACTGGAGCAAGAGCTTGCAATTGTTTCATAGAGTCAATAACTTGAAGGGATACAGAGATTGGAACTTTTTTCTCAAAGTCACCATAACCTTCGACCAATAACCCTAAGTGATTTACCTTAATTGGTCCGTCTTGCTTATTGACAAGAACAAAACCGACATAAGTTATTTTTCCCCACGTTTCCTTCCAGGTAAAGTCCACTTTTTCTACGGCAAAGGTTACATCATCATATGTCGTTACAATCCCTTCTTCAGCACCTTCTTCAGCAGAATCAGTAGAATCAGTAGAATCAGCAGTTTCTTCAACAGCAGCATCTACCGTCTCCTCAGCAGTATCTGCTTCTTCTGTTTCTTCTGTTGTTTCTGCCACAGGATCATCCGCTTCTTTGGCTGCATCTTCCTCTTCTGGAGCAGCTGCCTTCGCTTCAGGGGCATCAGCTTCATCAGCATCATCGCTCCCAGCAGTATCAAAAGTGAATAACGAGGCAAAACCGGTTAGAGGAGCAGGATCAGCACTAAATCTTCCTAAGTAAAATACAGCCACAAACATCAAGATTAAAACGCTTGCTTCCACTAATTTTCGAGGCTTGATCTTTAAGGTTATCTCTTTGTCATGAGAAAGGTAAGAGGAAGTACTTTTATCTTTATGCTCTGATTTCTCCTGATGATCCCACTTCTGCTCAGCGCCTTTTGTTTCAGGAAGAGAACTATCTGCTTTTTTTGGAGAAATCCCTTTCTTTTCTACACCAGAAGCTTCCCTTAAACGAGGGATAGTATAGCCAGTAGAACTATTTCCTCGTTCGGAAATTTTGAAACCAGATTGTTGCCCTATGGCCATGACACCAATACAAACAACAATTATTTATAAAGTTTTTGTTTGGCTGGTGTTTACCCCAAGAAAAAGCTATTTACCCTAAGAAAAAGGTAAAAAGTAGATAGAAGAAAAAATCAAATGATAAAGAGCACGATTGATGTAAGCACCAAGACTAATCCTAAGCCAATAGCAGGATAAGAGATCTGCTCTCCTAACGTTAGATTAGGGAAATTCTGCAGTTTTCCACCGATAAAACTGATAAAAGATGTAAACGCTTGGCTTACGGAATCAATCATTTGTGAAACATCCATAAAGAGAAGGAAAGAAAAAGAGATATATAAACGTTTACTTCTGCTTTGGCTGGGCCGGATCAGATACGAGTGGTTGAGAGCCTTCTTTCAGGACTTTGATGTTCACCTGATGGATGATACTGGTCACTTTTTCTCCACATACTGTCCTTCGGATGCCTAAGCCATTCTGCTTCTCATTGTTCCTGTTTTTACCATTAAACCCAACGCCGTTTGAAATAAAGACTTTTTTCCTTGCAAACTGCACTCCTTTCCTCATTGGAAAACCACATTTATCGGATCCACCAGTAATTTCAAATTCATAGCCGGGAAAACCCATGCCTTCTCCAGAAACCCTGTCTCCTATCTTTAATTTTGAAAGAACATCCGCTTCCGGACTCTTCAACTCTTTCTGATAAGACTTGCCGTCTTTTGCTCCCATAACAACTTTATATTCCATTATTTTCCCTCCCGAGCCCAAATGACCTGTAGGTTAACCCTCAATGAGGTGACTCAGCATCGTATGGTAAGGTAAAACAAGGGGTTATTTAAAAGGGTTGTGTTTCAAAAAAGAGCAAATTCAAATTACCTATTCCCCTCCTGTCCTGAAAGAAGTTCTCCTGAGTTCTTCTCTAAGCCAGCTAACTCCCCCTTCAATAAAGTACATTCTTCCTTCAACTTCCCGAGGGTAGTCTTCTTAAACTCATTGATCTGATTTCTTGATAGATCCCACTCTAAAGGCTTGATTTTGCGCTCTATTTCAAAGAGCCTGTCCTGTAATTCTGATAGTCTGCTATCTGCCATAGGTTATTCTTCTATAAATAGAGCTGATTTATATAAACCTTTAGGAAAATAATTTAAAAACGAGACATTTAACACAAAAGCCATGAATGAACGGACATTATACACCATTTCCCTGATCACCCTCGTTTCAGGCTTGATCTTCTTATATTTCATGAGCGAAGAGATCAGCATTGACACCATCCAGAACCTTGACCAAGTCCCACAGGAAAAAACGGTGAGAATTGCCGGCATTATCACCAGACTTCACCAAGCAGAAAAAGCCTATTTCTTGCAGGTGGAAGGGCAAGAAACAACAACCATGGACATCATTTTCTTTCCGAATGAAGATATTTTTATTGAAGAAGGTGATTATGTTGAAGTCATAGGAGATGTAGAAGAATATCAAGGGAAGAAGGAAGTAATTGCAACAAGAGTAACCATCAAATGAAGCGAAGAGAACAGATAAAGCAACCTACAGACAGGAAATAGGAAAACCATCGCTTTTCTTCATCGTACCCCTCCTAGCTCCTGAAACATCGCCGTAACTTCATCTTTCTTCCAGCCAGTCTTGTCTTTAATGATATCTATGATATCTTGATCGGAAGTTCCAACTGTCCGCTCCTGCTTGATCCAGGTCTTGAGCTCTTCCGTATTATACGTCGGCTTATGCCTATGATGAATAACTGTAATGATTAGTATTAGCACAACCACTAAAAGAAGCAACAAAGCGATGAAGTACATCTTATACTTTTCGATAAACGATGAAGTTTCCGGTTGAGGCTGTTGTGATGATCCGGATTGCATTCCTAGAGCTGGGCTCTGTGGCTCTGCTGCTTGAGCTGATGGTGATGAATCTTGTTTACTGCAAGACTTCATTTCTGCTGGCTCGTCTGGTCCAGCTAAAATGACGGGATATATCTTATAGCCTATTCTTGTCGTGGTATTCTGAGCGCAATTTTTCGAATCATAGCAAGATCTTCGCTGTTGACCATTCCTACACTCTGTCCAATCGGCACATTGCCAATCTTGAATACATTCAATACTATTTCCAGAGGATGATGGTGCAGCTCCACCACCACCAGATGATCCGCCGCCAGCAACAGGTTCAACAGCTGCCACAGCAACAACAACGGGAACGTCACGGGTAAATTGTTCGGTAAACGTATCAGCGCCAGCAAAGAGATTAATAACATTCCCTCCTGCTACCGTATCCCATACTTGGAGATCAGAAAGGGTGAATTCAATATCACCATAGCCCATATGGGGAAACGTAAATTCCACGACATCGAACGATCCACTCATAAAAGAAGCCGGATTCAAGGTAGCCACACCATAGCTTATCCGAGCAGCAGAACATTCTGTTAGCGGAAATTCCCAGGGAACTAACGAGCGAGAGGTATAATCACAACTGTCAAATGTTCCATCTGTATTCGCTCCGTTAAGAGTAAAGGAAAGGGCACCAATTGATCTTGCCGTAACCTCAGAAACATTAACTTGAACTCGTAAGACGTTATCTTTTAAGATAAGATCTACGGCATCACCTCCCAATGTCTGGATCGCTCTTCCCGTTAGAGCAGAGGAGGTAAAAAAGGAACTGAGTAGGGCTATTCCTACGAGTAGCAAGAGTGCAACGATAAAGATTTTGCTGTCTGCCGTTCTTCCACGACCAGAGAGTATTTTCTTCTGCGGTGGATTTCTCCTGCCTTTTCTCGTTTCAGATCTTTTCATTGCCATAATTCATCTCTTTTAAGATAATGTGTCTAGTTATCTCTCTTTGATCCTCTTCCCTACATCAGCAAGGAACTTTATTTTTTCTTGAACAGGAGGATTTTCCGTCAATTCACCTAATCTTGTCATGAGATATGTCAGGAATGGATCAACACAACCACGTTGTGGATCATCTATTGTAGTAATAGCAGGCAGCCCTCTCGGAGTAGCAGGACAGGAATCACAAGCATTAGGTACACCGTCATCGTCATCATCTACGGAATCATATCCTAGTTCACAGATGTCTATATTACCACAGAAAGTATCACCATCAGCATCATTTAATGGGTCGTTAAGACAAGGATCACAACTATTTCCAAAGGTATCACCATCATCATTAGGGAAGCCTTCATCTGCATCAGTATCACAATCATTATCCAAGCCATCACATATTTCTGGAGCTGAAGGATAGATAGTGTCATCAGCATCATTACAGTCTTCAGTGACTAGCGAACCATCACCATCTTCATCCCCACAGGAAGTGTCCAGAGAACAAGCAGGATCTTCGCAGTCTACTCTGGCATCAGTACAATCATTATTGATGCCGTCATCACAGTCTTCTGTGGAGGTGGAAGTTATCGAATCATCTCCATCCTGACAGTCTAAACCAGCAGTACAGGAACAATCAAGGATTCTAGCATCCGTTAAAGCACGTGCAGTACATTCAAAGAAAGATACTTGGTCCGTAACGGTTGCACTGATCTCATCATCACCATCAGCATCACAGTAATAATCCTTCTCTGAGCAAATATTACCTTCATCCACTCTGGCATCACAATTATCATCTATTCCATTACAGCTTTCTGAGAGTACTCCTGGATTTACTTCGTCATTCGTATCTCTGCAGTCATCTCCCTGCTCACATTGACACCCTGCAGGAAGAAGACCAGCAGTACACGTTTCTCCTTGTACCTGATCGCTTGGTGAAGCAGAGTAATAGGTATCACCATCTTGATCACAATAGTAATCAATAGGCAAGCATACCGCTACACCGCCATTCAGCTCATCAACAGTTCCGTCACAGTCATCATCAACCGTATTGCAGGATTCTGCCGCTCCAGGACTTATTCCTGAATTATCATCATTGCAGTCGGTATTGTCGGAAACATGATCTCCTGCCAGACAACGAAGCTCTCCAGCAGAAGAAATATCTCCATAGCTATCACCATCAGTATCAGGGTAATATCTGCTCATCAATCCTTCATCGACACTTCCATCACAATCATTATCTAGACCATCACATGGGGTAGCTGAATTTTCTGCAGCGCCAGGATGGGTTGCAAAAGCATTAGCATCGGCAGGATCATCTAAGCAATCATCATTGCTTTCTGAGAAGCCTGTGGGTATAGTACTGCCAATGCATTCGAGTGACGTGGTGGTTGAACCAAAGCTATCACCATCGGCATCAATAAATAAGGATACTTCATTCCAGCGAGTTTCATCAGCATCATTGCAATCAGTATTGGTAGAAGAATAACCCGTAGGCAATATTATTTCTCCGATAGCCCGAACTACTACGGCGGGACATACTTCTCTCAAATCTCCAGCGCCGAATCTATCACCATCATTATCATCATAAGCAGGTACTTCAGCATATATGCCAAATGCATTATCGTTGCAATCATCACTCAAAGGATAATAATTACTAGGTATCGTATCAGGATCTGCATCAACACAATATTGCCTAGTGGTGAAACTGCCGGCATGCCCATCCCCATCATTATCTAAATAATAAGTCATTAATAACCCTTCATCTTCCTGCCCATCACAATTGTTGTCTATGCCATCACCGCAGAACTCATCTGCAGTGGTATTGATAGTAATATCTGCATCATTGCAATCAAGCCGGGCAATAGTAGTATCACTTCTCACGCAATTGTTTGGCAGACTCGCTCCAGAGTCAGAAATAGCCATGCTCAACTCCCCATCTCCATCACTGTCACAGAAATAGGTGTCGGCTGAACAAACATCTTCTTCATCCCTTCCACTTCCATCGCCAGGGTCATCACAATCGTTATCCCTTCCATCACATATTTCTGCAGCATCAGGGTTTATGGCCTTTACCAATGGCTGGCAGTCAAGAGCATTTGCAACATAGTCATCTGGTGGACTACAAGCATCTTTTGGTCGAGAAGGATTTCCATAGTCATCATCATCCTCATCTGGGAAATATGTTGATGTCAAACCTTCATCTATGCCCCCAGACAGATCATCATTGATCCCATCAGCATCAACATCTAAAGTGAGATTATAATCACAATCGTTATCTAAGCCATCGCATTGATCATCAGAGTTCTCAACAATGCCTGGATTCACCCCCCTATCGGTATCATCACAGTCTCCACCTTGGTTTTTCACATAATTATCTAAAGAGTCCGGACAGAATACTTCTCCATCACCCACACCATATCCATCATCATCCAAGTCTAGATGATATCTCTCCTCAATGTGGATATCCGGATTACCTTCATTGCAGTCATCACCAAGGGTAGTTAGAGAATAGCCAGCAGGGACATCAACACCATGGCATACTTCTTCTTGGAATGAGCTATAGCCATCCCCATCAAGGTCTTTATATAACGGCTCTCGGAGATATGCAGAGGTATTGTCATCATCACAATCATCATCGTTAGCAACATAACCACCAGGAGCAGAACAGGCATCAGCAATCGCTCCAACAGAGCCATGGCCATCAAGATCGCTATCAAGGTAATATCTCGTTGTTGCACTTTCATCTTCTCGACTGTTGCAGTTATTGTCAATATTATCGCATATTTCAGCTGCACCAGGGTATCTACATATTGCACAGAGAGAAGTATCTTCAGTACAATCTGAAGACATACGAGGGCATCCATCAGGATCATCATCAATTATGTCATAACAATCCGTTCCCTGCGTTCTTACACAATTCTCCCGAACACAATCATTCGTACTGCAAGATCCAGAAGGGCTGGAGCTAAAACTTCCATCTCCATCATCATCACAGAAATAATCAGTAGGTTTACAGAAACCATCAACATTTCCATTACAATCATTATCCTTCCCATCACATCCTGTCGGAGATGATGCATCTTCTACTAACCCCGGATTCATTCCACCATCCAACAAGCAATACCCTGGCTCAATATCAGAAACATAATTATCCGGAACAGAATCAGAACAGGCTTGAGTTGTCGATAAAGCATCTCCATAAAGATCCTTGTCAGCATCATAATAATAGGTAGAATATCCTTCATCTACCATACCGTTACAATTACTGTCGATACCGTCACACATCTCTGTTGCATCTGGATGGATTAAAGAATTTTGATCATTACAATCCCCTGAAGCATCGACAATGACCACTTCATCCGTACAGAGATTCACATAAGCGCCTTGCCCATAAGTGTCTCCATCTTGATCGATATACCCATCAACCGACTGGTAAACTTCCGCATTCCTATCATCACAGTCCAGATACGTTACATAATCATCACCATCACTATTGATACATTGAATGCTATCACCACAAGATAAATCACTGCAATCAGCTGTTCCAGAACAATCATTGTCTATCCCGTCATCACAGACTTCAGGTTTTCCGGGAGTTCTTTGCGCAGCATTTTCATCAGCAGTTGGATCATCTGCGCAATCTCCTCCTGGACTGGTATCCCCTAAGATGCCTGGTCCACATTCTGTCAATTCACATTGATAGGCGTCGCATGTCCCTGAAACGGTTAAGCTGAAGCTCCAATCCCTATCAGCATCACAATAATAGGTCGTGGCGCAAACTCCACCTTCATTTGCTCCTCCTTGACAGTTATTATCCTTGCCAACACCATTATTATCTCCATCACATATCTCTTCATTTCCAGGAAAATTATCAGGATCATTTGGATCACAATCAAAGAAGTTTGGCACGCCATCACGGTCATTATCATGACCTTCATCAGTATCCAGATCACAATCATCATCGATACCATTATCTAGTTCTGGTGCTCCGGTATATCTTGCTGAATTAGTGTCATCACAGTCAAAATTATTCATGGATACACCGTTTGAATTTTGGCAGGCAGGGAAAGGATCAGCATACTTATCCCCTTGTCCATCTTTATCAACATCAGGATAATAATCTATCATTGTTAATCCTTCATCAATCCCCCCAGAATTATCATCATTTAATCTGTCATCATCAGTATCTAAGTCTCTATCATAATCACAATCGTTGTCTTTTTCATCACAGATCTCATTCCCGTTTGGATTGCTGGTTCGATCACCATCATCACAATCATTTCCAACAGAACAGGAACAGCCACGATTTGTTGCATCCAAAAGGCTTTGATCACAAGTCACGTGATCTTGATAATAAGCAGGGTTTGTTTGGCTGCTCAGGTATCTGTCGCCATCATCATCACAATAAAATGGAACTCCTGGACAGACGCCACCCTCATCTACTCCTCCTGCACAGTTATTATCCCTTCCATCACAGGTTTCTGCTGCACCTGGGTTAATCAAGTTAGCATCAGGATTAAGCGCTGAATTATCTACACAATCAGTGCTTTCAGCATGATAATTCTCGGGTTTGAACTGAGGGCAAAAGAAAGCTTCTTCATCTCCCGCATAGCCATCTCCATCCCGGTCAAAATAATACGTTGTTTTGACACCTTCATCAACAGACCCATCAGCATCACAATCATTATCGATGCCATCACACATTTCTGAATTTCCATCAAACCTTTGAGGATTATTATCATCGCAATCTTCGTTGGCTAGATAGTAACGGGAAGGCTGAGTTCCTAGACAGAATAACCCAGTAGTTGAACCAGCTTTTCCATCCTGATCAGCATCATAATAATACGTAGTTTTCACACCATCATCTTCATCCGCAGGACCATCACAATCATTATCCAAACCATCACAGCTTGCCTCTGTTGTTTCTTCATAATCAGATACTAAAGTAGAAAAGTCTGGATCTTTCCAAATTCCAGACTGGCAAACTTGAATAGAATCAGCACAAACACCTTCATATTTTTTTGGAGGCGCATCTTCAAGATTAGGATCATCAGCATCAGTAAAACCATTGCAATCATCATCTCTAGTATTACATTTTTCATCTGGAGCAGCTTGGATAGATGTTGGAGGGATGCATTCTGTCACATCATTACAAGTATTATAATCTATGTAAGTTACTTGACCACCCCAACTATTATCGGTGTCATCACAATCTAATTGATTCCCAGCAGGATTAACTATAGTAACACCCGTAAGAGCAGGATAGGTGTCTCCATCTAGATTCTCTATTCGACAATGCTGAGTTGAATCTTCTAACTCCGTCCCACTACATCCATCTCCACTCACAGAATTTCCATCATCACATTGTTCTGGACCATTTAATTGCCTGTCACCACAAACTTCATTTGAAACTACCGAAACCCATTTGCACCCTAAACTACAATATGGGCAAGTACTTTCATAACCAGGCATACATTCATCACCATTTTTATCTAGGATACCATCACCATTTCTATCTGTTGTTGCAGTAGCTCCCCAGTCACAAGTTTCTCCAGCTGCAGATTGAGTATTTCCATCTCCACAGCTTTCATCAGCAACACAACTACCCCATCCCTCACATTGAGCATTACACGTTTCCGTTCCAGTATAATCACCAATAGCACATAATTGAGTATTGCTATCACATACCTCTTCACCAACAACGATATTCTTATCACCACATATAGCATTACATGTTGAAGGTTCTCCCTGACATCCCCAAAATGGCTCTACATCGCAAGCAACAGCTGAACATCCATCATCACTCATAGTATTTCCATCATCACATTCTTCTGTTGCTGCTACAATAATCCCATCGCCACAGGCGGTTCCACAAGAAGAAACTGCATCGGAACAAGTATAACCACGCTCGACGGTACAGGTAGAGGAACAACCATCTCCACCCACTTTATTATCATCATCACAGGTTTCACTTCCAACAATCTGACCGTCGCCACAATGTTCTTCACATAAGCTTCCGGGAGTAACACAATCCCAACCTGATTCTACATCACAAATGGCAGAACAGCCGTCTCCACTGACAGTATTATCATCATCACATTCCTCACTTGCATCAGACTGAACGATAGTATCACCACAAAAGCCGATTTCTATGCAGGTAGTAGTACTACAATAATCTGTTTCAATAACATTTCCATCATCACATCTTCCTGCATCTAATTCCGCTCCTACTTCCCGCCCATCACCACAATCCTCAACACAGGAGCTTCCTGCCGTCGGACAATCCCAGCCCGTTTCAATCGTACAAACCGCAGAACAACCATCTCCACTCACTAGATTATTATCATCGCACGTTTCATCCTGCAATATATTTCCATCACCACAAGTATTACATACAGAATATCCTAAACCCGCATCAAACCAACAGCTCCAGCCCGATTCTACTTGACAACTAGCAGAACAGCCATCTCCTCCTGCAGAGTTACTATCATCACATCCTTCACTTGGCTCCGTAACTTTATTCCCACAAACAGGACAGGCATCTCCTATGTTATCACCATTAAAGTCCGCTTGATTCGTATTCGCAACAGCCGGACAGTTGTCACAGACATTTCCTACATCATCATTATCACCATCTGCCTGGTCAGCATTAGGCATTAGAGGACAGGTATCAAACCTATCACAATAACTATCACCATCATCATCATGATCAAAACCGATACAGAATGCATCGCACATCCTTGCAGGGTTACCAACAATGGTTGCTTCTGAAACAAAAGTGTGATAGCCATTTGGCAAGTAAGGGGCGTTAGCTATTGGAAATGACTTAGGACTTCCTCCACCAAACGATCCGGCAACATCCCAAGGATCATTAATTTCAATTTGATTCGCTGTTGAGCCAGTAGGATCTTTATCCCAAAAGAATTTGACTTGGCTCGGTCGGGGATCTGCAAAATTATAAGCATACAATGGCTGGGTCACAACACGGCCATGCAAGGGCGTTGATATAAAGCGGTTGACAGCTTCCCCTTCATTCAAGAAATGAGGATAAGATTCTGGACACTGATAGCATTCACCATTCTGAACTGAAGAGTCATACGGACAAGAATCACATAAGTCTCCTGCTGTATCACCATCATAATTTGGCTGAGTTGGATCAGAGATAGCAGAACATAGATCACAAGCATCACCAAAACCATCACCATCAGTATCTTCTTGTCTAGGGTTGTTCACAGCCGGACAATTGTCCAGCGTATCAGCTATGCCATCCCCCTCAGCATCCGTTGGAGCTGCAGCAACGATGGTAACGGGAGTTGATGAACTCTCTGCAAGAAAGTTACCCGTCGCTAAGCCAACTGGCGTAAAGTCAACATCGATGGTAGATGTTCCTGCTGCCGTCGTTGTCAAACTCAGATCCACTACATCTTGATGGGTAAGAATCCTGTTAGAACAATTATTATCATCACATAAGCCGGCAAATCTTACATCAACTTGTATAGGTTCACCAGACTTACAGGTTACGGCAACATCATTAAGAATAATTAAAGATAAATCTCCTAAAACAGGATCAGTTTTAGTGAATCTCGAATTGATCTCATCTTCAATTGATGTCTTTAAAGCATCACAATCAACATCAAAATATTCTGGATTTGGTATTGTAACTGCCAAACTGGCCGATATCGTTTCTTCTTTGGGCTGAATATTTATCGGTAAAGTTTCGCCGATAGTGACAGAACTGGGAATAGAAATAGCCTGCCCGACAAACTGTCTGCCAAAAAGAACAAGCAGTGACAATGCTAGTATTGCTAGCACTGCCACTATTGTTATCACTAAACGCTTTTGTCCTTTTTGGTGTGGACTGTGAGTACTGCTGCGAAGATGTTGTTTCATATTCATCTATCTCTTTTATTCATCTAACTCTCTTTTTCGCTATCTTTTTTTCTTTTTTGTACCTTCTTTTTTATTGTTGTATCTCTTCGGTTTATCCAAAGCTGATCCTCTGGAAAAATAATTTCAAGGCATTGGCAATATGTGATATGCGCTGTAAGATAGTATATCCTTCAGTTTCAGCTTTCAAAACTATTCTTATTTCATTAAGGATAGGGTCGCATTGCCCTTGAATACATTCATTTGGGGCATCGCAGTCAATCCCTTCATCAGGACAACATTGTTTTGAAACATCTGAGCAAGTTGCTGCAACACAGGTTCCTGAAGAACAAGTACTTCCATCGCCACACGTTCCACATTCTATTGTTCCCTCACAACCATCTGCTATCGAACCGCAACTACTCCCTTGAGCCTCACAAGTAGTAGGAGTACAGGAACTGATAGTTACGTCACCATCAGTATCGCCAGTAGTTTCTGTTACCCCCGCCATATTGACAATATCCACGTCAAGAGCTGAACGGAGACTCGAGCTTCCGGCCCCATAAACAATGGTTGCAAGATGGATATCGGTGTTTTTGTTATAAGTGGTCGCGGACGATCCAACGGCAACTTGAACTTTGCCTGATACACTGGTGTCAGTAAAACCTAAATCAACACTTTCTAAACCAGGACTCCAACCAGAATAAGTAAGAGCAGGGGCAGAATATAGTCTAATACCCGCCATTGAAGAATCAGCAGCAGTATTTGCCCAAACTTCTACACTTACTTGACTATCAGTTGATACACTTTGCGAAGAAGGAATAAGCCAAGCGGTCCCAGATTCACCAGGTCCAGCAAAAACGAAACCTACCTGCATTAAAATTAAAACCAACATCATCATCTTTTTCATTTTTAACCTCCTAATGGTACACAAAAAGGATTCCTGTTTGCTAAGATCAAATTAATTTCTGACTGGCTTAAACATCCATCACCATCAATATCCCCCGCGAGTGAACTTATAGGACCTGGAACACTACAAAAAGGATTTCTGGATCCCAACATTGCATTAATTTCACCTTGTTCAAGACAACCATTATGATTAAAATCCCCATAGGGGCATCCCATTAAAATAGGAATTCTTTCCGATATATAAACTTGATTAATAACCCCACTTCCATTACATTGGTCCACATCATCTGGAACTCCATCTCCATCTGAATCAACTTCAACCACCTCACACACATCTCCTACACCATCTCCATCAGTGTCTGCTTGATCTCCATTCTCAATAAAAGGACAATTATCCTCTGCATCAGCAATGCTATCTCCATCACCATCATTATCTTCAACTTGACAACTTGTGGAACAGCCATCTCCGTCAACAGTATTGCCATCATCACAGCCTTCGGCAAAGGTATTAAGACCATCCCCACAATCACAAGCATCTCCTACATTATCATTATCAAAATCCGCCTGATTGCATAGCGCAGGTTCGCCAATATATTCGTCCAAAACACCATCACCATTAGGGTTGCAGGTTGTGATGAAAGAGCGATCACCATTACTCATGAGCGGGCAATTGTCACAGGAATCTCCTATACCATCTCCATCAGTATCTGCTTGTCCCGCATTAGCAGCATTGACACAATTGTCATCCCCATCAGCTACACTATCTCTATCACCGTCAGCAAGACAGCTCGATAAACACCCGTCAAGATTCTCTGAATTCTCATCATCACACCCTTCTCCAGCGTCCGCTTCCGTAACACCATTTCCACAAGAGGTAACAACCATAGTTACCGTCCCTTGGTCAACTGCGGTGTCTGAATACACTTCAAAGTCAAAGTTAAACGTTCCAACATAACCATCATTAGGCGTAAAGGTCATGATACCTGCTGCCATATCAACAGCAGCAAACAATCCCTGATCAGATATTGTAGGGGAATACGTAAGGGCATAGCCAATGGTATCCATACCATCACCAGCTTCTGATTGAAACTGGAATTGCACAGGAGTATTATATCTCGTTGTCACTACTTGATTCGTTGCAATGAGAAAGCCGCCGTCACAAATATCCCCAACTCCGTCGCCGTCAGCATCAGCTTGATCAGGATTAGGGACATTCTGGCAATTGTCATCGCACCCAATGATCTCACCACTAGTACAGGGATCATCACCCCATAAGAGTTCTCCGGTATGATCATCTAAAATGCCATCATCATCATCATCGGGATCACAATGGTTGCCACGTCCATCTTCATCTGAATCAACTTGATCGAGATTAGCATAACTGATGCAATTATCTACGGCATCATTGATCCGGTCTTCATCAGTATCAAATTTTACCCGCTCCGCAGCATAAAATACGGCAATCTCCTCATCTGCTAAAGCACGATGGTATAACCGAATTTCATCCAGATACCCGTTATAATGCTCATTAGCTCTTGGTCCATCAAACCACTCCGCTTTCGATCCATCACCAATAAAACCATATCGTAAGATATCATTCCCGATGACCGGCACGGACTTCCTCGCTTCCTCAACGCCATCTACATATATTTTCTTCACCCCGGTGACTCCATCTATGCTATCATAAACTCCGCAAGCAAAATGCCATATTCCATTATTGACGATCGACCTCCCTTGCATGTCATCTATCCCCGATGAGGAAGCAGTAGCAAACGCAACCTTCCCTTGGTCATATCCTAAGCGACCATCATCTCCTCCTGCAATAAAAAAACTAAAAAATTCAGACCGGTCAAAATCTAAAAAGGCCCAATTTTCACTATAGCTAGCAATAGGATAATCATAATCAGTCCTGAACCAGGCACAGACACTTAATTCATTGAGACCCTCATAACCATACTCTAAATCCCGTATCGTTAGATAATTCCGTTGCCCCTCAAACAATAAGCAAGAATCACAGTTTTTATTTATCCAACTAGCACCTTTAATGTCCGCATGGAACGTAGCGCTGCTATCACTGGCTAAAGTGCCTGTCCTTTCATCGAAATTCCAGAACGCAACAGGAGCGGCACATCCTAACGCATCATCAGCATTATAGCATTGGTCATTACGGTCTACTACCCCATCATTATCATTGTCAGTATCACAAGCATTACCTATGCCATCACTATCATAATCAAATTGGGTAGGATTGACATCACTGGGGCAATTGTCGCACATTCCTGCAAATCCATCACCATCATCATCACTATTATCACTGTCACGATCGCATAGATCACATCCATCAGGGATCTCATCAAAATCATGATCGCTGGAATCATCATACCCAGGACAGGTATCATCACTATCTTTCACTCCATCGTAATCAGCATCAGCCTGACAGGAACGTAAACAGCCATCTGATTCATCGGCATTAGCATCATCGCACTCTTCTTCTCCGGTCCAAGAAGAGCCCCCATCAGCAACACATCCAATATATGATACTGGAAGATCGGTACCCGTGTCGGTCCTACATCTGCCGTCGGTGATTCTATCCCCACAATAAGGCCCATTCATTGTTTCCCATGTGCAGGAAGAGGTACATCTTCGGCAATCACTGCCATAGTCCGGAGTACAAACATCTTCTACAGGACCCATATCACACTGTTCCCAAGATTCTACTTCATAATTCCCACATAGCACCTCCTTGCCGGCAGAAAACTCAGCGAGGATATCTGTTGCACTCCATGCTTTCCCATAGACTTTCACCTCATCGACGAATCCTTTATACGGATGGTTATCATGTCTTGATCCAGTAGAACGCATGCCTACGGAGAATCGATCCCCCCTAAACCGGATTCCGGGAAGTATTTTTGGAGTTATCGTTCCAGCAATTTGGCTGCCGGTAGGCGTTGCTGAAACTAATTTTCCATCGATGTACATGTCCATATCATTTGTCGATTTCTGGTACGTTCCAACGATGTGGTGCCACTTATCATCTCGTAAATCAATAGAGGCATGAACATTTCCATTTTTATATGTTTCAACTGCAGGTCCACTTGTAGTTAACGTGCCATCACCGTTGAGATCATAATCTCCTAGCCAAAAATAAGGCGTGCCATCGCTTAATCTTAAGTGAAGGTTTGCTCCCCAAGCCCAGTACCAGTCAGCAGAACCAGCGATAAATTGGTGCAGACTAGCATCTCCTGGACGTAGCACAGAACTCGGCTTGACCCAGGCAGAAAGGGTAATGTCATTCATGTGTTCCGGAAAGATTCTTCTTTCTGTTCTCGAGAGATCATTTACTCCGTCAAACGTTAAGCCTTGTCCAAAAACAACGTTGCGATTGGTACCATCTGGCTCTGGAGATGTCCCGGACATTGCTGCTGGCGGTAAATTCCCGCTCCTCAAGTCCCACTCTTCTTTCAAGGCATTTATCCTCTCTCTCGTATACTCCGAAAGAGTATAAACTGCACTGCCCATAACCCCCAGTAAAGAGTTTACTGGCGGCGCATAAGGGTCTACCGGATACATCTCCAGTTCTTGATCATAATATCTCCCTCCGGTCGATCCACCCGAAGTAACAGTATACACTAAAGGCATCTGATCTGTATAATAGGTAAGCCTGTTATTGACATCATTTTGAGAAGCGATGAAGAGGTTGTTATCATCACTGGGATTCACGCTAACAGTATCAAATGTCCAACGCTCACTCCACCACGAGAAATCGTCACAAGCATCCCCAAAACGATCATTATCCAGATCCATCTGGTCTGGGTTAAATAAGTTCGGGCAATTATCAAGACATCCTGCTGTTTGACCATTAGCACAGACGCTACTGATAGAGATATCATCATCCACTTCGACAATGCCATCACGATCTGGGTCTTCAATCAAGCAGTTGAGGGAACACCCATCAAAATTCACTACATTTCCATCATCACATGCTTCCCCACTATCCACAACACCATTGCTGCAAGCTAAGCTTTGCCGACAAGTATTCCAGCCAGTACAAGCAGTATTGCAATCCTGGACCCCCTCTGGACAGGTCTGCCAGTTGTTATCACAAACTTCAGTGCCTCTTGTTTGCCCATCATGGCATATCCCATTGCAGACGGACGGCTGACCACTGCATGTCCAATAATTTTCAACCGTACAGCTCGCAGAACAGCCATCATTGGGATCGGTATTATCATCATCACACACTTCTGAACTGGTGATTATCCCATCACCGCAGCCTCCCCAAACCGCGACTTGGCCAGAAACTTCATCGAGATAAGATATCCCTTCCATAACATGAAGTGTAGGAAAATGGTCGCCAACTGCAGAATAGGTATAGTCCAATTCCTCTCCTGTGCCAAAAGACGCATCGGCTCCCACAGACTCATAGTACCACCTATAATTTAAAGGCCCGATGTTTTGAGTGACAAAGGCCTTAAAGTGAACGTTTAAGGGAGTGTACCCTTTATCTGGAGCGATATACATGCAGACTAAGCCGCTGTCACTGCAGACGACGCCATCCTCAAATTTACACGAAGCACTGCAGCCGTCGCCATCTGCGGTGCTTCCATCATCACACTCTTCATTAGCCGGATTCAAAATGCTATCCCCGCATATTTCTTTTCTACATAAAGAATCACAGCCATCACCATCCTGCAAATTACCATCATCACATTGCTCACCAGCTGCTGTTATCCCCCCCGTAGTTATCGAACCCTTACGATAACCATCGCCACAACGATTATAGCGGCAGGACATCTCCTTATAATTCACATAATGATCATCATCCATCACGCAAGAACCATCATCATTCGCTGCATCTTTTTCATAGTAAGAATCAGTAAAGGCACCGTCATCACATTCTTCCAGCCCTTGAGTAGTACCATCACCACAATCACTGATGACGATGTTCTGCTCTATGGAACTCAATTCTCTGGAAGAACTATCGTAAAGAGTGAAGCCATTCCAACGAGTTCCGTAGGCACTGACAGTATTGGTATAACTAGGACTTAAAGAGGTAAATCCTGGCTCAGCCCACTGCTGAACAGAAGGCCTGCCCAATTCATTATAAATCCAAGATGTTGCGGTATATGTCAACGGACTCTGACCAGCAATCGGATCTATCCATGAACAGGCTTGGATAAAGGGATCTGAACGATCACATCGGAAATCTTCTTCAAACTGGCAAGAGCTGCTGCAATAATCACCATCAGCAATACCATAATCCTCACACTCTTCATTTCCCCGTAAGACATCATTTCCACAAAGATAACTTTTTGTTTCAAGTGTCCTTGCATCTAGTATGGAGGAATGCACTTCAACTTCAGCTATTTGTCCTTTAAAGGCATGTTTCGTGGTGGACTGCCCGCCGAGATGCAGATTTTCCTTCCAATAATATCTGGAGAGGGTCATATCTGGATCAGAGAAGAACTGTTCATCAAACTCCGATCCAGGTCCGTCAAGATACATCCTTACTTTTGTGCCACCTGATACTGTTGAAACCGTAACGGCAAAAAAATACCATTTATTTTCCATCAACGGTCTTGAATCTAAATGGATATCAACTGGTCCGCTATAGGTATCCAAATAGGGATCAGCAGTACCTCCATAGTACCCATCAATAAGATAACCATCAGACGTCAAGTACAGATTATGGTAGTCATGAATGTAGTCTTCTCCTATCTGAACACCGCCATCATCATCAACCATAAGCATCGAAGCATCGAGGGGTATACCCTCGCCACTCAATCTATTCAAAAAGAGTGTTCCATCCCCATTGCTAGAATAGAACTGGTATCTCACTCCGCCAATATCAACCGCCAGCCTCTCCTCCCCACCAGCAGAATAGGTTATAAGTGGAATTCCTGGATTTGCTGGCACATCATCAACATATTTACGGTACTCCTGCAAACGATCACTAAATCCCCGTGCGTAAAATTCTAACCCACTCGGTTCAACGGTCAAATACATCTGCTGCTTGTCATCATTTCCACTATCACCAGTAGTAGGATCACCAATCCAAAAGAGATGCCCTTGTTTAAGATCGAAACTGGGAAAATAGGGCATAAACCAACCGGAAATAGTAAACTCATTTCTTGTTTTCAAATTCAGCTCTTGGTTGTTTATTTGAACATAAGCTCTCTGAGCTAAATCTATGGGAAATTCATAAGCCTGGCTTAATTTTGCAGCGCGATTGGAATTGGTAACATAGCTCCCACCTCCTACAATAGCACCATCATCATTAGGATTGCTCAATCCATCTTGATCTTTGACATTTCCATCAAATGTCCACTTCCCAATCAACGTAGAATCTGACCCTAAAGTACTGAAACCTGAAGCGATACTCTTCCCCGCCAGCGGTTCTTCACAAGAAACAACCAACAAACTCAGAAGGACGGGAAATAAAAAGATCAGGGACTTAGAAACAGAAAAAAAACGTCCAACCAATACTCCCTTTTTCTCTTTTCCCCCTTTCTTCATCACTCTACCCCAAACAATCTTCTCAGTGAGCTTGTTAACGTGACAACTAAACTAGAAGAATCATCCACGGACTGCCCGGCTTCCCAGACAACTGCTTCTCTTGAATCTACTAAACACACTTCCCCTGACCCCGGCAAGCAATCACCATCAGTATCATTCAGCAAATAATCCGTGCCATAAAAAACAACTTCATCATAATCCTTTAATCCATCTTTATCCGTATCGGCAGTCCTGTTAGAAGGGACACAGATGCCTTTTTGATCAGGGAGAAGTTCGCAGACAAAAACTACTTCCGAGTCCACTTGCAAGCAAGGATCATCATCATTCTCCGCACCACAAGTGATCGGTCCATCTCCAATAAAAGTGGCTTCTCCGGCAAAATTCTCTCGACCAAAAGAAAGCAAGACAAAAAGCCCTATCAGAACAATTCCTATCACTAGTACTAGCGCTAGATGATGTTTATCCACACCCATTTTTTATAATCTTTAGGAATACATTTCCCTTTATATAGTTAACTGAATCTTTAGAGGAGAAAACGGCTAGTGCTGAGAGAATACTTCTCCTTCCTTTACCATAATATCTTTCAAATCTAATACAGCCCACCTTTTGAAAGAAAAAAAAGAATACAACTACATTGAAGCTTTCTTAAACGCTATCTTGATATCGCTGTCATTCCACGCCGTGCCAAACAAGGAATCTCGAAGCTGCTCATCCGAAGAGCCGCTGGACCTTGCGTCCCTTATCCAATCGATCAATTCAACAATATTACTGGCAGACCTATGCCGTTTTATTCCAACGAACGCAATGAAGAGAAGCGCTAAAAATCCAACCATGCTGCTTGGAACGATGACAACGAGTGAGTCATACTTCTCTAGGAAGCTCTCCGAAGAAGGAGCAGCTGGCTGCTGTGGTAAAGGAGTGGAAGAGAAACTTTGCTGGCCAGACTGCTCTTCGAAGCTTGTTGATGCCCCACTAGCAGCTACACAAGACCTCTGTTCAACCGGGTGATATAAGGCAGTTCCACAGGAATGCTCATCGAGACATGTCCTTGTTTCCTTTCCAGCAGAACAGGAACCCCAAGGAGAACATACCCAAGACTCATCACAGACTTCACAACTTTTCTTTTCAATCTTATCCTTCTCTCGACACTTGGTATCAACACAAGTTCTTGTCTGCTCTAGATCACTATCGCATAAGCTCCATTGCCCACATTGGTAATCTGCACGGCAACTTCTTCCTCCGCCACTAGAACTGGAAAAACTACCGGAAGAAGCAGGAGTACCACCAGGAGCACCAAGAGGCGAATTCGTTTGTTGATTTCCAGATTGATCATTTCCCATTCCATTGCCTGTTCCCCCTTGATTTCCACCAGCAGGAGGCGGTACAACAACCGGATCAGGGAAACCATCACCATTCAGATCCACAGTTGAATCATAGGAAAAATAAAACATAGTATCGGGAGTAGCATAATTCCTACCCGTGAAAAGATCATTGCCCGTAACAACGCTATACGCAGAGAAATCCAACACATCTATCTGGAAATTTCCGTTAGGGAAAGGAATATTGAGAGTGAAGTCCAACATCATTCGTGTTGAGAAATCTGCCGGATCGACAGACCCAACTCCATACCTCAGGACATTCAAGACATGATCACATTCTTTAAATGAAAAGCCATTCATGCCTTGTACAGAAACATCAGAATCAAAATCGCAGATATTATAATTGACACCTTTCAATTCTACATAGACAGAGCTTACCGGCTGTATAAATGTTCCAGCTAATGTCAACGTACGCCCGGATAAGGTAGCATCAACCGTATTTGTTCCCACAGCAAAAGCTTTTCCGACTGAAACGGGAGAAAAGAGGAATAAGGTTGCAAAGAAACCAGCGATTAAGATAGCTAAGCCTGAAACAAAAAAGAGTTTCTTCTCCCGTGAAGTAAACGCTTCTTTGCGCGGCACTTTTGGCAGTGCACCATTCTTCTTTTCCTTCCTGTTCTTTTCCTTTTTATGATTGTTTCGGTTCATGGTTGTAATTGCTGCCAGACCAAGTGGCTAAGCTCTGCGATTAAACTTATTTTGTTTTTTATGGAATCAGTAGTCGCCATCCTATCCCTGATGACCGCAAACTCATCATTGACCCTATCACATATGTCTCCCCTACCATCATGGTCAGAATCTGCCTGCCCTTCATTGACATCAAAGGGGCAGTTGTCACAGGCATTGCCGTAGGAGTCAGCGTCAGAGTTAGCTTCTTGAAGACATGAATATGGTCTTCTTATTGTTGTTCCATCAAAAGTTATCAATCCACACATATTGACCATACAGGCATATACTTTGTTTATATTACCACTATTTATATTACCACTACAGGAATTAAAATCTGCTTGCCAGCCATTCTTCACCTGTAGACAAGAATCACAAGCATCACCTACACCATCAGCATCACTATCTCCTTGCAGAGGGTTAGCAGCAGCAGGACAATTGTCGCAACTATCCCCAGAACCATCGTCATCCTCATCTTCTTGATCCGGATTTTTGATGGTCAAACAATTATCTTGGTCATTATAAACACCGTCATTATCAAAATCATCCACTCCACAAACATCTCCTACACCATTGCCATCGGAATCTAATTGCTCCAGATTACAGGTAAATCCCTCACTACAATCACCCTCAGCATCACTATTTGCATCACATAAAATACCCTCATAAGCCGTACCATCATAGCAAACCCCTTGATCAGGACCATTAGGGACGAATTGGCAATTATCATTATCAGCTACTAGGGAACAATCATTATCTAAACCGCAATCTTTTATCCCATCATTGTCATCATCATTGTCGATAGAGTTTTGTTGAGTATCGCCATCAGTGTTATCTTCACTGCCTGTTTCACATAGATTCCCTGCAAAAGTTGTTGGATTTTGGTCTAATTGTAATGGATTGAATAGCAGTAAACAATTGTCGCTTTGCAAGGATTCATCTATGGTCAACGTCAACAGATCATCTTCTACACGATCCATAACACTATCGCTATCAGCATCGATGTCACAGGCATTGCCTACTCCATCCCGGTCAAAGTCTGCTTGGTCAGCAGTTGACAGTAACGGGCAATTGTCCGTGGCATCTGGTACAGTATCCAAATCATCATCCAAATCTTCAACTAAAACAGGAGTAGATGTCGAATCAGCAGCAGTCTTTCCCGTATTCCAATAATCTGGCTGATCATCCCCATCCGTATCAACAGAAGCGGCAGCATCTAAGGGGAAAGCATCATCAGAATCGGGAATAGCATCGTTATCATCATCTAAATCCTCTTCTAACCAATCATTCACACCATCCCCATCAAAATCCACATCGCCTTCAGAATCTAAACAGCCATCGCCATCAGCATCAGTACCATCAGCATCCCAAGCTACTGCTCCTCGAGGACAAGCATCAATTTCATCAAGATAATCATCATTATCATCATTAGGGTCGCAAGCATCTCCTAAATCATCAGGAGGAGTTGTTCCTCCTGGAGAAATGCCCATATCATGATCAGCTTGATCAGGATTAGAGATATCAGGACAATTGTCTAACGAGTTAATGACGCCATCACCATCATCATCTCCACTAGGAAAATCTCCAGAATAAGCCTTTCCCACCGACGGTCCTTGACAGGAAACAAGCAATAGGGAAAGAAGTACAAACCCTATCAGCAACCCTTTTCTCATCGGAACAGCCTCGCTACTGCTTCTTTTAATGAATTGATAAATGTTTCTTTCGCTGCAGCATCATTCGCTAAATCAGTATCACCTAAAGCCTCTTTTATATCTTTAAAGGCTGTCTGAAGATCAGCAAAAAACATCGCTGTCGACTCCCGGCAATATGAAACTTCTCCTATTTCACCAACACAACTTGATTCATCTTCAATAGTACAAAGAGAAGAACAGCCATCCCCATCCAGGACATTACCATCATCACATTGTTCACCTAATTCTCTTTGGTTTTCACCACAGCTAGCAAACGTACATCTTCCATTGAAACAAGTATTTCCTTCTGCAGCTAAACAATCCTCTTTATTTGCGCATACTTGAGATCTTTGCTGAACACATACTTGGTTTTGGCAGACGGAAGTGCTGCTCTGCACATATTGGATGCCATTCTGAAGATACGAAAATTCTGCAGCTGGTGGACAATCAGCATCCGCCCTGCAGTAATCTACAGTAGTACATTTCCCTAAAGAACAAACAGAGCCTTCATCACAAGCAACTCTAGTGGTGGTTTCACAAGCTCCTGTAGGAGCACAGCCATAATACTCCACACTGGATTGATAATCTAAAGCAAAATTCCCCGCATCAAGGGATGCTTGAAGATTATCTAAACAATCATTATCGTTATCAACAACACCAGCACAATAACACTGAGACACCGCTCTCTGACCAGTTGAACTGGAACAGGTCAAGCTGATCGTAGCATCGATATCTGCTGCGGTTAAACTAAATCCTGGAGCGCGGCACGCACCACAGTTGGAACCTTGATCAGGATTGAAATAATCAGGACAGGTGTCACAAGCATCACCAACCCCATCCGTATCGGTGTCTTGTTGATTGGTATTAGATATGATTAGACAATTATCACTTCTGTCAAGCTTTGCATCATTGTCATCATCAGCATCAGCATTATTTCCGGTTCCATCATCATCAGTATCAATACTTTCGGTTGCATCAAGGGGGAAAACATCATCAGTATCGAGAACAGCATCGTTATCATCATCTAAATCCTCTTCTAACCAATCATTCACACCATCCCCATCAAAATCCACATCGCCTTCAGAGTCTAAGCACCCGTCTTGATCATAATCCAAACTATCTGAAATCCAGCCCACTACTCCTCGAGGACAAGCATCATTTTCATCAGCATAACCATCGTTATCATCATCTAAATCCTCTTCTAACCAATCATTCACACCATCCCCATCAAAATCCACATCGCCTTCAGAATCTAAACAGCCATCGCCATCAGCATCAGCACCATCAGCATCCCAAGCTACTGCTCCTCGAGGACAAGCATCAATTTCATCAAGATAATCATCATTATCATCATTAGGGTCGCAAGCATCTCCTAAATCATCAGGAGGAGTTGTTCCTCCTGGAGAAATACCCATATCATGATCAGCTTGATCAAAATTAGAAACATCAGGACAATTGTCTAACGAGTTAATTACTCCATCTCCATCATCATCACCAGTAGAATCAGTACCGGTATACGCCTGTCCCACCGACGGTTTCTCCTGCTGACATCCGGAAATAAGAACTAGAACTCCTAATAACAATACACCTACCAGCACCTTATTGTTCATCAATCACACCATTATCCATTGAAGAAAAGAAATATTTTACCATTTATATATATGTCGGTTTTTTGAAGAGGGAAATACAGCAGAAAAAACGTTTTGGTATTGAATACATCTCGGATTCTAAAGCACTTCATGTTTAAGTCTATTGATAAACACAGGTATCATCTCCAATGCATCATAGGGAAAATAGTATTCATCCTAAATCCTAAATATATAGAAGTATTCATACAGAAGCAAAGAAACTCATCTGAGAGAGAAAAAAAGCGCCACCGGCCGGACTTTCATAGATTCCCAGTTCTTATGAGCGGAAACGCGAGTGACCGCGAATCCCCCTACCAGATCTGGGAGATCTGTTTGAACCGGCGATCCCAGAGGGACGGAATATTCACAGGATCTGGTTTTCATCTTCTGCATCTGCAATTATCAAACCAGCGCTAATCATAGCAATCCCGCGCAATACCAGGTTATGCGACGGTGGCAACTGTATTCTCTTTTTTCTAAATCTTATTTAAATCTTACTGTCGTAAACCTGAAACGATAACGGACAGGGAAAAAATAAAAATCCTAACCGTAGCAGAGCTACGGGGTATTTTTAATCTTAACTGGGAAAAGAATGAAATCGTTGCAGAGCAACGGGGTATCAGACCCAGTTAAGAAATCAATAATTCTCAAAAAGACATAACAGAAAGAAATAGTATTAAAAAAGAGATTTATTCTTCATCCTTGATCGGAGCTTTGCTGCTGCGGTAAATCTTTGCAAAGTAAGGGACAGCAACAATGTAATCTTCACCAAAGCCGGCAATATCCCCGTCGATCGCTTCACATGTTTTTCTTAACTTGGAGATTGCCCTTTTCAACTCAATAAGATCTTTCTCCCTCAAAGGCTTGATATTCACCAAGGCAATCGTCGCACCTTCCCGCAACACATCTAGAATGTCTTTTATGTCTTCAAATTCTTCCATAACAAACGGACGAACGATAACTTTTGCCTTATCTTCCTTTGGAGCTGACTGATCCAACTCCACATAAGTGTCATCACGCTCTTGATCCAACTCATCTTGAGATGGCCGGCTAAACTTTTCCTTTAGGCTTAAAAAAAAATCTTTCATGTTGTCACACCCTCTACCATTTCACCCATTTATTATACCTTTCTACAAGCACCATCTAATATATAAAGGTTTTTATTGTGCCGTCTACACTTTGCACTAACCTAAACGATATACATTAGAGTACGCTTTTCGCGTCGACCTGCCCTTGCGGTATTCTACGACAGCCCTCGGCAAAATTAACGTCCCTAAAATATTCAGCTTCGCTTTTACCTTATAGGTCACTAAACGATGCTCGTGAGCTTCTACCTCTGCTAAACTCCAAACTACTTTTGTCCCTTTCTGAGTATGCTTAATATTGCTCGGCTTTAATGTTCCAAGCTCCAAACTATTTTCCAGGTTAGCAATGCCAGGGAGGGTATCGGTGATAGTAATCTCTTTAACCATCTTATTTGTCCTATTCTTAACTTCCAAAGTTAACTTAATTTCAGACAAAGCCCCCTCATCATCACTCTTCGTCGTGATAGCTTTTTTGGTGATGACCAGGGGAGATTGCACATAGTAATAGAAGCTCAAAAACACGACGATGGCGATAAGCAGATACAACAGCAGACGATAATTGGTGACCATTACCCTGAAAGTACTTTCGTTAGGCCCTAATTCCATTTCCCACGTGGCGTAACGCTTGCCTTCGATCATTTTCACATTATCTTGTCCTGTCGTCAGAAACGATGAGAAAAAAGACAACGGCACCTTCACTTCTTGTGAATTAAGGACATTTCCATCATTCTTGACAGTAACGGTGCGAAACATTTTCAAGAAAGCTTTTTCCTGCTGAATATCAACAGAAAACTCAGGGATGATACTTATGATTTCAATCTTTTTTTCAATAACTTTTACCGTCTGCCCAGCACGCTCAAAAACAAAAAACAAGATATAATCTTTTGGCTGCTGATAAGGATTAGGGGTTACGGAAAATTCCACCGTCTTTCTTTCTAATGGAGGAAGATCCAACTGAAGCTCTTTGACAAACTCCGGCATCTCACTTTGTATTTTCACCTGAAGATCTTTCAGATTCAGAGGGTTACGATTCTCCAAGAACATCTTGATGGACAAGGGCTCTCTTGGATCAACGTTATCATCCATATCCACTTCCACGATGAATGAAGGAAGATAATCTAGCGCCTTTTCTGGACTGAGATACACTTTCAGCTGCCGTGTTTCTGAGCTGTATTGGCTGCCAGTATATTCATCAATATATAATGAGGGGGCATAAGCGCCAGGAGAGAATGCTTCAACCGCTTTCACGGAGATGGTCGTCGTCCGAGATTTCCCGGGAAGCAACGTGAACGTCCTATCTGTGGGCAACGGATCAATGATCCAGCCTAGCTCTAATGAATAGACTTTATAATTTCTGGCAACTTCTCCCGTGTTGAGTATAGTTAACTCAAAAGATCCTTCCTCAACAGGATTGATATGATTCTTAACAGGTGTTAACGTAATCGAAGAAGTTATTTCAGCAGCCACGACAGGAAGCACTAGCAAAACCAAAACCACAACAATAAATAGCTTATTCCTCACGTTTACCGCCTCTTTATCTTCCTAAAAAATAGTTTAGATTATTTAAAGCCTTCGTTTTTGGAGGCATTTAGTTCTATCTAGGAAATAAAAAATCCCAATCGCAGCAAGCTGCGGGGGATTCAATTAGTTGGGATTTTTTAATCTTAACTGGGTAACTTGATGTCGTAGCAAGCTATGAGGTATGAACCCAGTTAAGAAATCAGATTGAAAGAAAAAACAGAAAGCAAACGCTATGCTTTCACAGGAAAAAATACCTTCTCTCCTTCTGCAAGCTAAGAGAAACATTTATATATCAAGCTCATTTAATAAACTGATAAAAACGAGGAGATGGAGATGGTTGAACAAAGTTCATTTAGAGCGATTATTGAGTTCATGGGAGAAGTAGGCATCTATGATGTTGTCCTTCCTTTCGTCTTAGTCTTTACGATTGTCTTTGCCATCCTTGAAAAGACAAAGATTCTCGGCGTTGAAAAGATCGAGGGCAAAGAGTATACCAAAAAGAACATCAATGCCATCGTCGCTTTTGTCGTTGGCTTCTTGGTCATCGCTTCCACTCAGTTGGTGGGGATCATCAATCAAGTCATGGCCAATATCGTGCTGCTCCTGATTTTGGCAGTATCTTTCCTCTTGTTGGTAGGGGTATTCTTCACCGACAAAGAATTCTCATTAAAAGATTATCCCATGTGGATAAAGTTTTTCATGGGCTTGATGTTCATAGGCATCGTCATCATCTTCCTTAACGCCTTAGACTGGCTGAAATTCATTTTAGCCCTGTTTAAATATTCCAATACCGAATGGGCAGGTTCAGTAATCTTTATCCTGATCCTCTTAGGATTTATGTATTATGTCGTAAGAGATGAAAAGCAAGCCCCTAAGAGTAGTGGCACGGAAACAAAGCATTAAGAGAGGTAACAAACAGATTTAATAAACAAATTCAATAGGAGGTTTACATCATGGCAACAACAGGGTTCAATCAACTGGCATTTTTCTTGGAGAGGTATGGCTTTTTAGATTTCCTACTCCCCTTCATCCTAGTCTTCACGATCGTCTTTGCGGTATTGAGAAAAACAAAGATCATGGGCGAGAAGAAGAGCTATGACGTCATCATCGCCTTAGTATTGGGATTATTATTTGTCGTTCCACATATCATTGGATTATATCCATTAGGATATGACCCAGTCATGGTGTTAAACGAAACGTTGCCCAGTGTTGCTTTGATTGCCGTGGCAGCCATCATGCTCTTGATCCTCATGGGGATGTTTGGGACGGATTTTGCCAAAGGCGCTGCACCGCTTATCGCTCTTGCTGCTATTGCCTTTATCGTCTATGTCTTTGGAGCAGCACTAAACTTATGGACAGGATCATTCGTCTTCAACAGCTGGTTCTCTCCAGACACCATCGAATTGACGGTCATCATCGTCGTCTTTGCCTTAGTGGTATACTTCATCGTCCGTGAACCAAAGAGCGAAGGGGGCAAGATGCTGGAATGGGCAAAGAATCTCTTCGATAAGAGGATGTAGATCAAGAGGGAGAGGATAAAAAAGAATGGCTACGATTTTAGATGTGGGGTTATTACAATATTTTTCTGTTGTTTTTCCCGTAATCTTAGTCTTTGCTATCGTCTACGCTCTTCTCTTCAAGACAAAAGCTATCGGAGATAACCCTGCCATCAACGCGCTTATTGCTATCGTCGCCGGATTATTGATGTTACTCTCGGAAAAAGCATTAGAGATCTTAAATTTCATGATCCCTTGGTTTGCCATCGCCGTTATTTTTCTCATTATGCTGATTATGTTATTCAAAGTGTTCGGCTTAAAAGATGAGAGCCTAACTACAGTCTTAAAAGACAAAGCAGTCTATTGGGCAATTATCCTCGTTGCTCTGGGTATCGTAGGAGCTGCCTTTGCCAATTCCTTCGGGCAAGATATCGTCGATGCCGGAACGGGAGAAGGAGATGCAGGAGAAAATGATGCCTTTAGCAATGTCATTAAGATCATCACCAACAGCAAAGTTCTGGGTTTCATTGTCATCATCGCTATTGCCGTTGCCGCAGTCTTCTTACTGACGGGATAGATGACATAGAAAAGTGGAAGATATTTCTAAAGGGATACTACCCCTTCAAGAATTCTTTCACATTCGAAAAATGCAACTTGACAAACTGTGAAAATTCCAGACCTCTCTCCCGAAGCTCCTGCAGCGCAGCAGCAACATGAGTACTTCCTTTTGGCAAAGGAAACCCCGCTTCCATGCTTAAAAAATCCAACTGCTCCAATGCCGCAGCCCGAGCTAGAATTGAAGCAGCTGCCACTTCCACATACTTGTCTTCTGCTTTCTCTTCCCTGATCGTTCCTACATTACAGCCAGGATATTTATCAACAACATGAATACCAGGTAATAAATATCCGGCCACTTCCTGATGAAACGTATTTAACATCTCCGTGATTGAGCCCTGATGCTTATTATATTCGTCAGGAAGAATGCTTTTGATCTCGCAAGGAGCGATCTTCTTGATGTTTCTTGCTAAAGGAATGATCTCTTTATCAGATAATTTTTTGCTGTCCGCAACTCCTAATTCAACGAGTTTCTTCCGCAAAGAATCATCAGCTTTTACTGCAGCAACGACTAAGCCCCCAAATGTATCCCCTTTCAGAGATTCATCGCTGCCGATATACCACCCTTCCTCTTTACGATAATGATCTGCTTTCTGCCGTTTGCCAAATCCTCTCTTTTCCAATTCCTCAGAGAGCTTCTCAACTTGTTTTTCCGCTCCCTGCAGCAATAGTTTTCCAGAAGTATAGAGAATCAGCGCCACTCCCTTCTTCGTCAGCCGTAACTCTTCATAGCTCGTTTTAGGCTCTTCTACTACAAAGCCTTCAAGCTTTACTACATCCTCTTTTTTAACGTTGGTGAATACGGTCACATAGAACCACAATTTCACAGACGATATAAATATTTCCTTTAAGAACTCTCCAAACTATTTACTTTCAAAACTCCCCCAACTTCTTCTGTTTCTTAGCTTGAACAAGATTGGTAAACGATTTCCATTTCTTCCGGAAGAGATGTGGAAACTTCTCATAGTTCTCTTCCAGAAACTTCTTGGTTTTAGGATCAGACATATAGCCAGAGCCAAAATCTATACCCATATCTACCTTCAAGCGGTCAATATACCTATCACGGATAACTTTTGCCACGACGGAAGCGGCAGCAACCGGCAGATGATTCACGTCAGCTTTATGCTCCACAATAAGCTCCGCTATCTTCATCCGCTCTGGTAATTTAGACTGAACATACTCCTTGTAAGCAGGGATATTTACGCTGGGACAATCCAGAATTATCCGATCAGGAGACATTTCTGAAATCAGGCGTATAGACGTATCCGCTTCCAGCCAATTTAAATTAGTCTCAACTTCCGATAACGATAAGTCAATCGCGTCTGGCTCGATCACTTCAATCCTGAAATCAGCAACAAGCTCATGAATCCTCTCAAACAATTCTTCTCTCACTAATGCACTTAATAGTTTAGAATCTTTGACACCCAGCCACTCTAATTTTTGGATATCTTCGTCCTTGAAAGCTAACGCTGCCATGACCAACGGACCCATGACAGGACCCCGCCCCGCTTCATCTATTCCTATTATTATTTTAGACATTCTAACTTCCATAGCATTATTTACTCTTTAAGGTTATGAAAAAAGAGCTTCATCGATTGAACGAAGCAGGCCTAGCCATGAACTCTCTAACCATATCTAGAACCGTCATTTCTTTGCCAGTAATCATCGGCTCTTTCATAGCTAATTTCAAGTTAGTACTCTTATACAATTCATGATAAAAATCCATCCACTTTAAGTCCTCCGGATGACTTTTCAAGTACTCCACTAAAGCCTGGCCAAACCTTCCAATATATGATGATTCGTCACCAACAACACGAGTTTCTGCTGCAGCCCTATTTACTCCATAGCTTGCTATTACCAACGTTTCAGGAGGAACAAGATGTTCATCTACAAAAAGCTCGGCATTGCAAGCATCAATAAAAATTACTTTCTCCCCTTTCAAACGAGCTATCCTTTCATATAATTCTCGAGGATTAATTATTTGACCAGCCGCAGTCAAGCCGTGGTAGCTCCCATGGCCGTGATATGCAAAGAAAAATTGGCTATCCTTAACCGTAAGATGTCTGAACTCCTCTAATTTGCTCTTGATTTCTTGTTTGCTAGCATCATCTCCTAACAAATAATGCACCTCAAAATCCCGCCTTCTTAATTGTTGTTGCAACGCTGAAAAAGTAGTATACATCGCACCGGTATGATTCTCTCCATTGCCAACCAGTAAGGCATATTTAGTTGTTTCACTAAACGAGACGGTAAAGGTAATCCTTTTAGCTAGAGAGATTACATCATTTTCATGAAGTTGGCGTAGCTGTTGATTATCAGGATCAGGATTAATATTGACACCATTGATTGTCGTGCCATTAAGACTATTTAAATCAAGGAGAAAATACTGATCATCCCTTCGATAGATTCCAGCATGATTTCTAGAAATAGACCCGCACTCTTCTATCCTGATCAAAACCTCGAGGTCTTGAAATAAATCAGACCTAGCCCTGCTTGGAACAGCCCAAGTATTTCTGTCTTCTAATTTACTTCTCCCTAATTGCGTTGGACCACCAACTACAAACCTTTGTCCATTGTCCTGAGTTAAGATTAAAGTGGTCATTTTACAATAGATAATAAAGAGCCATTTGTAAATCTATCAAACAACTCCAATCAAAGAGGGTTAAGAAAAAAAAGAACATAATCACAACCCAAACGCATCCGTAAACTCGCGCATCCTTCTAAATTCAGCTAAGAAACCTAAACCTTTCTCCGTGATATGAACTGTTTTATTGGGAGCTTTCTTCTTCTTGACAATCTCTTCCTGGATCATAACCAGCTCTTTCTGGATCAACTCATCTAAATAATTATTTAGCAATTTGTGGGAAAGATTTGACTTATACATCAGATGCGTCGGCTTGATCTTGCCACCTTTATTCTGGATGGCCAGCAAGATGTCAAAAATCAATTCTAATCGTGATCGCCTGGTAGCCATTATTTATGTTTCACCCGCATATAGGTATATAACAAAAAAATGAATCCCAACAGCAAAAAGATCTGTCCGAAGACGTAAAAGAACGGCGTGACAAACATAAATATAAAGAACAGATGGGCAACTAACAGCAGAATAAATGAATCCATCACCAGCAAAGTGTTTTTGTTATTGTTGTTGAGGTAATTCTTATAGTAATTGAGGACAATCAATCCTAACAACACTGCTCCAGTTAAATAAAATACTTCATACTTGAAGTTGGCAACCCAAGAGATAAGTAATACTAAGTAGACAAATAAGCCTAGCTGGCTCACTTCATAATATTTCTTTAACCGATCACGGGCTTTCTGGGAAACAAAAAAGAGTAATAACCATCCGCCTAGCATAGCAGCCATTTCTACAAAGAAGCCCGTATGATAGAAGAGGACAGAATATTCTCTTGCTGCCCCTAAGACTGGCCGAAGAATAACGTCAGCAGCAATTCTTGTTCCTTGGAAATAGACTGCGCTTGACGTCAATGCTTTGACAAATAGCGATAGGCTGATCAGGAGAAAAGCAAAGGAAAAATATTTAAATTTGTGCTCATCACTCATCCGATACGCTTTCCAGCTGTACCCTGCTATCAGCAAAGCTACAAACAACGCCACAAACTCGAATATTAAGTCAATACCTTGAAACCAGTCAAGTGTCAAAAACAAATTCGGCATGATTTTCCCCCACAAACCTATTTTACTGATTAGTAAGAAAAGAGAAAGTCCATTTAAAAAGCTTATGGAGAATTCTTCTCCACGTCTTTTCTTTATCGCCTCTGCATAATGGTTAATAAAGAGCTTTTTCTTCAGATAAAAAAAGAGGTGGTCAGCATGAAAGGCAAGCTTAGCGTCAGGATGTTTTGGGGCAAGAAAGAACGTTCTTTATACACAGATGGTCTCAAAGATAACATTCAGCAGAAGAACAGTCTCCGAAAGAAAGACAGCCTTCAATTGAAATCCTTTGTCGCGGAATTAAACTCTGAAGAATTAGTGTATTTGATCTATAAGCACCACCCGCAAGGCATATCAGGAGATATATGATCAGAAGATCAGAGAGATCAGAAGATGAACACAACGTATCCGCTTAAACGAAGTTTTGACCGACCTCGTGAGCAAATTTTTTCCTCGAATTGAGGCAACCCGCAATTCAGAGCTGAAAAAATTTGCGAACAGAGCTGGAAACCAAGCGCAAGAAAATTTGGGAAATGTCCCGAGCTGAGGGACTTTCCGTAAAGTTGCTGTTAGGCGAGGTGACTGAAGCAAACGAGACTAAAATTTAGTAATCAATTACTCGTT